>Ga0208461_1001272_pt1 | contig 23176 bp, 18 predicted proteins | sample AD_JPNTR4_MetaG_FD_184448 | JGI IMG/M metagenome (GOLD analysis project Ga0208461, IMG submission 184448) | Active sludge microbial communities of municipal wastewater-treating anaerobic digesters from Japan - AD_JPNTR4_MetaG (SPAdes) (version 2) | ecosystem: Engineered > Bioreactor > Anaerobic...
AAACGGCTTTTTTCCCGCATGACGAAAGAATCAGAGCCGACCCGGCAATTAACAGAAGTAAATGTTTGAATTTCATGATTAATTATTTAAAAATTTTTTACAAAGATAGCACAATGCGGATAAGAATTACAGACATTAAAAAATAATGTTTAAAATTTTTTTCAGGAACATTTTTCTGATAATATTGTTTTTTGAATCAAGCATTTAATGAAAAATATCATGTTGATGGATTTTCTGAATATAAAAGAATATTCAGATTCTGATACCTATTACAAGAACGTCGTCGACCTGTTCATAATTCCCTTTCCAATCATCGAATGTTTTTTCAAGAACATTTTTCTGTTGCTCCATCGGGAGGTGATGGTTATTCAGTAGAAGTGCCTGAAATTGTTTATACATGAACTTTCTTCCTTTTTCACCTCCAAACTGGTCAGCATAGCCGTCGGTAAAGAGATACAGCACATCGTTAAGCTGGATATCCGAATACTGGTTTGTAAATGGAATGAGTTCTGTGAAATGAATACCTATAGGCATTTTGTCGCAAGGGATCTTTATAAGCTGGCTGTTGTGGACCAGGTAAAGCGGATTATTTGCACCGGCAAAGTTTAATTTGAGCCTTTCCCTGTCAATTATGCAGAGTGAAATATCCATTCCATCTCTTGCTTCACCTGTTACTCCTTTTTGTTTGAGAGCGGTAATCACTTCGTCTCTCAGCAAATTGAGGACCGATGCAGCATCGGTGACTTCTGTAGTATTGAAAATTTCGTCGAGGAAGGCATTGCCCAGCATGCTCATGAATGCGCCTGGCACACCGTGGCCTGTGCAATCGGCAGCAGCAACAATGATTTTATTGTCTTTTCTCTTTCCCCAGTAAAAATCTCCACTCACAATGTCTTTAGGGCGAAACAGGATGAAGCTTTCAAACCCCCATTCAGAAAGAAAATCGACAGGCGGAAGTACAGCAGTCTGTATCCTTTTCGCATATTGAATACTGTCAGTAATTGCCTGGTTTTTCTGCTCTATGATTTCTTTTTGACTGAGAATTTCCACATTCTTTTGCTCAAGATCAGCATTAATCATTTCGATTTTGCGTTTGCTTTCTGCCAGCTGCTGGTTTTTTCTCCTTGTCGATATGAGTCCGACCAAAATCATCACAGCAACAACAGCCATAAGAACACCGAGCCCTGTAGCCAGGCGTCTTATCTGTTTCTCCTTTTCAATGGTTAACTGCTGTTGCTGTTTTTCCGATTCAAGTAGCCGGTTGTTCTGCTCCAGTACCAGTGCTTCGTTTCTTTTCTGGACAAGTTCCAGACTGTCGATTCTCTGTTGCTGTCGAAGTGCCATAACTTCCTGCTCCCTCCTGTTAAGCTGGAATCTTTCACGTTCAAGGGCAAGCGACTGTGCCAGCCTCTCTCTTTCCGAACGGTCAAGCTCCTGCTGCTTGAGGAGAAGTTTAAGTTCATTCTCCCTTCGTGCCGACTCAGCCCTTAAAGTTTTCATTTCAAGGTTGCTGATTTCTTCACCTGCAATATCGAGCTTAATTCTCTGTTCAACCTGGTCGAAATAATTCTGCCTGTCAGCTTCCTTCTGCTCTGCCAGCCTTTTTTCAAAGTTAAGTGAATCCCTCAGGTTGAGGTATTTCTCATAATACTCAAGAGCTTTAATGAAATCATTCGATTTCTCCATCACACCCGACCAGGTTTGGTAGCACTCCTGCATTATTGCATATGCACCTGACGCACCTGCCGATTCCACACACTCCTTGCAATAAAGGTCGGCATGATAATTATCTCCTCTGTTGAAATATATCAGCGATAGCAGGTAGGCTATTCTTGCCTGTTCATCTTTTCTCTCCGACTTACGGGCATAATCGAGTGCCCTGCTGAAATTCCTCATCATTTCTGCCTGGTTGCCCGCAGCTTGTAATGTTATAGCAATGTTCGAGGAAACATCTGTAAGAAAATAATAATCTGGCTCAGATTTAATTTGTTCTTTTTCAGCTTCCCTGAAAAAGTTCAGAGCTGCCGTTAGTTCTTTCTGACGGTATTTAATAACTCCCAGATTATTGTATATCAGCGATATGTTTCGAGAATCATTACGGCTTTTATAAATATCAAGCAATCCGAAGTATTTTTCTTCAGCCTCTTTATAATTTCCTGTTTCAGCGTAAAGCGAAGCAATTTTTCTGGTACATCTTATACTACCTTCGACATTTCCTTCAGTTTCAAAATATGAAAGAGCTGTGTTGTACCATTTTAGCGACAGTGTATCATCGGGCAGGTTATACCATGCAGTTGCTGTAAGTTCAGCCAGTCCAGCCAGGTTTAATGATTTGAGTTCTTTATAGAGTTCGAATGTTTGCTGATACCATAGGGCAGCCTTTTTGTAAAGCCCATTCCTGAAATAATTATCAGCTATAATTTTAGTTATTTCGGCTTCTTTTTCCCTGTTACCTGTTCGGTTATAAATGGAGATCGCTTTCAGGTAAGACGTAAGCATTTCTTCCCAGGAATCAGACCTCCGGCTATAAATATCACCTGCCAGTTTCTGGCATTCTGCTTCAATGAGTAAAAATTCGTCTGACGATGCAATTTCTTCGGCTTTAGAAATTACTGAGAGAGCACTTTCATCTTCTCCTGCTTTTATCATGGTTATGGCTGTCTGAAGCAGGTTAACTGTAGTGAGAGAGTCATTCATTCTCTGTTTTAGGAGAAGTGTGTCGGTTGTTTTGATATCCTGCCCGTGGAGGCTCTCCGAAAAAGCTGGAAGCCACGCAATTAGCAGGTAAAAATATATTGGATATTTAATTCTCAACCGCATCAGTTTAACGTATAAGTTAATCCGATCTGTATGCTTCTTCCAAGCTGCGGGCTGTAGGGTAGGGGAGTATTCATTCCCGAATAGGCCGGTCCACCATACTTTTCATCAAAAATGTTATTGATTTTAATGAAAGTACTGAGATTGCTTCCTATCCTGTAGTCAACAACAGCATCCATGCTGTAAAAACCGTCAAAATCTTTGAAAATATTGTTATAAATGTCTTTGAAAGGAATAATAACCCTAAGCCAGCTCGATTCCCATATGCTTGATACCCTTATATACAAATTCTTTGCAGGTTCCATTGAAACATTAAGTTGTCCGAAATGATTCGGAACAAGCTTGAAATTGCCAAGAAAGTTAGTAGCTAACTCAATAATATCGGGAAATGTTTGACTCGATTTGCCAAATGAGAGACTCAGCTCGGCATCAAGATTTATTGATTTTACAATATCATTCATTTTGATATTTATCTGAAGGCCGTATAATCTGGAAACGGCGCTCTTTTCGTTCTCTTTTACAAGAACGGTAGCGGTGTCGGGCTTAATAATTGCGCGGGGTAGACTGAGTTCACTGAGCCTGACATATTTGTTCAGAATGAGATTTCTTATAGAATTGTAATATATTGATATGTCATACGTTACCCTTTTTCTGGTTGTTCTTGCCACACCAAGTTCGACTGACATATATTTTTCCGGTTCAAGATTGGGATTGGGGATAGTTAGATAAATCAGGCTATCGTGATTTGTGCCGGCTTTATAGGCCAGCGACTGGTATGACATTGACGATGGTGGCGCTTTATAAGCAAATCCTGCTGAAGCTCTTATACTTGTACGCTGGTTAAATATATAGAGTGCTGCAAGCCTGGGATTTATACTTGATCCGTAAAGTGAATTCCTGTCGAATCGCAATCCTCCCATAAATCTGAAGGAACTTATAGAATAGTATGTTTGCGTGAAGGCAGAAATATTATGGTAGACGATTGGGTTTATTCCAAATCTGCCTGAAACAGAATCTTCTACATAGACGTATTTACTGAAGTATTTATATTCACCCGGCCGGAATGGTGAATCCAGGAAATTTGTTTGCGGCAGGTTACCTGACAGCTGGTAAGTTATACCCGACATTATTTCGAGACTGTTAACCGGCATGAAGGTGAAAAGCTGTTCGAATAGCATATCCCTACCGGCAGCATAACGGTATACTTTATCTGTGTAATCGATAAACGTCACCCCCATACTGGAGTTATTGTCCATGCGGTAAGTGACGTTTGAGAAGTTTGTTGTGGTCGAAAATCTGGAAGTCCAGTCCCTGCTGTAACTGAGTGTTGTGGTTCTGATATTTTCTCCCCAGAAGTTCTGGGGATTGTTATATTTGAACAGATAGGTCGATTGTCCGATTGAGCTATGAAGCCGCCGGTACATGTTGTTGTATGAAATGCTCACGCCTCTGAACCTGAGGTTGAAACCCAGAAGGGAACTCATACCGGGCAGGTCCTGCATTTCGGGATTATTTATTGAGCCATCATAGTTTATCATGTAGTTTTCGCGCATGAAATCAGTCGGGCGTATTCCATAGTTGAAAAGCACCTGTTCGGTTATGTCAGCAGGATCAAAATATTGTGAGCCGAGCAGGTATCTGTAACCTTTTTCATGAAGGTAGTGCATTGGATTATAGATCTGCTCATATTTCTTCTTAATGTTAAGATCGCCTGTTTCGTTCAAACCACCGTAAAAGCTGTACTGGAGTATATTTTTGTCTTTTCCTGCCTTACCGCCAACCATAAAGTCAGTGTTTCTGAAATTATCCTGGCCTATGCTCACATCTCCCAGAACGAAAGTTCCTTTTTCGGCTTCACGGGTTATAATATTGATTACGCCAGAAACTGCGTCGGCACCATATATTGCTGCGGCCGGGCCATAGATTATTTCTATTCTCTCTGCCTGACGCACCGGCAGCTGTGCCAGCACAGGCATACCCACTACTGCACTGGGCTTTACAGGCAGACCGTTTATAAGTATCATGGTATAAAGGTTGCCAGTGAGACCTCTTAGCTGGAAGCTTTCCCCGAGCTCACCCGAACCGGGTTGCGAAACGCGAACTCCAGGTAACGTCTTTATTGCATCTATCAGAGTATAATAATGATTGCGGATAATCTCCTCACGGGTTATGACATGTATGGTAATTGGCAATTCACCTATCTTCTTTGAACTGCGGCTTGCCGATATAACACTCATCTCAACAGTGTCGACAGGCAGATAAAGGTCTTCTGCCCCAAGCCTGAAAGGAAATACCCTCTCCGGCTCCTGAGACCTGACTGGAATTAGCAGTAGTGATAGAAAAAATATCAGAACTGAATTCTTCATGCCAAGTAATAATACGGTAAAGGTATTAAAAATTTACGCAGAAATATCCTGCCTTTTCCTGTGAGCTTCCTGTACCATAATTGAAATTTATACTTTCGCTCCTATTCCTTTTTTTTAATTAATTCGCAATTACTTACCCCCAACGCCTCTGGTAGGGGGCCTGACATATTTCACCCCCTAACCCTCTGAAAAGAGGTATTTTCCTGTCAATTTTTTCATAACGGCAGATAGAATAAAAACATCTTTTTCATTTTTATATTAATTATGAATGTTTTAATTTTATTCCCCGACTGAAAGCACAGATTTTTTGAGGAAAGGAGAAATGTGAAATTGTTTAAATAATTATAAATCAGATATTTATTAAAGTTTAACTAATTTAACCGCTTATGAAAAACAGACATTCAAGAAGAGATTTTATCAGGCTGACCGCTGCAGGAGCAGCCGGTGCCTTTCTGCTGACACAAAATGCCTGCAAGGGCACAGGAGCAAAGAAGGCAGCTCCCGATCCAAAGAGTTTCGGGATAGGTCTTCAGCTGTATACCATCCGTGATGAGATATTCAAGGATGTTCCCGGCTCACTGAAGAGAGTATCCGACATGGGATACAAATATGTTGAATTGGCCGGTTATGAAAATGGAAAATTTTACGGTTATGAACCTGAGGAGTTCAGGAAACTGGTAGAGGATCTTGGAATGGAGATTCTCAGCAGCCATACTCAGGTTGAGGCACAGGGCATAACACTCGAGAATGCCACAAAGATGGCTGAAGACCATGCCAAACTCGGTGTTAAATACTGCATCCAGCCATGGATTGTTCCGGAAGCAAGAACAACAATTGCCAGCTACCAGAAAATGGCAGCCGACTGGAACCAGGTTGGTAAGATAATGAAGGATCATGGCATAATGTTCGGATACCATAACCATAACTTCGAATTTGATACCGTTGAAGGTAAGATCCCTTATTTTGATGTTATGATGGCCGAACTTGATCCGAATTACGTAACCCTTGAACTTGATGTTTTCTGGGTAACAAAAGCAGGTCAGAACCCGGTGGATATCATTAACAAATATCCCGGCAGGTTTGAACTGTTCCATCTGAAGGATATGTATACAAAGCAGGAACCTTTCTTTACTACCGAGGGTGTTGACGATTTCGCACCCGTAGGTGAGGGATTAATTGATTTCAAGGCAATCATTGCCGCAAAGCAGACGGCTGGCATGAAGTACATGATCGTTGAACAGGACCGTACAAAGGACGGCGACTGCTTCGGTGCAATCCAGAAAAGCATTACGAATCTGACAACAAAAATTTTAGTGTGATCAGAAACCATTACCGGTAGGTAAAAACCAATAAAAGATTCATTTATTAAAAGCAGGTTACACATAACATAACCTGCTTTTATTTTTTATGAAAAAGGAATCAGTTTCTATATTTTATCGGCACAAAGATTATACAGATACAACAAATAGCATTTATTAATCTGTGAAAATCTGTTCAATCCGTGTCATCAGTGTGCTATTGAAAAATCATAATCCATTAAATCTCTCAGCAAGAGTATAATCATTAATCATTGAAACTATATTACAATATTCATTTTCGGTTTCAATAAGCCTCTCTTCAGTATCATATATCACCGAGATGAGGGCAAAATATTCGGTAATGGTTATCTCTCCTTCAAGCAATGCCTTCTCAGGTGCTGCAGTACTGCCTGAGGATTTCAGTATGTTCTTCAAATCGTTGATTGCTGATTTAAGAGATTCCATTACTGCATATTCCCTTTTTATCTCCGACTTAAGTTTTTCAATTGTTGAGTTCATCGAAGCCTCAGCCTGATAAACCCTTGCCCTTGCACTTTTCAGCTTACCCGAACTTGCCCATAGAGGTATTGAAATGCCTATAACCGGACCGGTATATGTTTCCGATGGCAAAATTTCTGAGGAATACCCGGCCATCAATTCGGGAAGGCCGGATGAGCGTCCGAGCGACATCTCACTGAAGCTGAGCTCATATTCCCTTACAGGAATGAGAAAGGCAGGATGTTTTAACAGCTTAATCTTTATCAGAGAATCAGGCTCGATGGTTAGATCTTCAGGATATTCGATTGCTTCAGGAAAGTTAATTTTGCCACCGGCGAGGTATAAAAGTTTTTGCTCAAGCGACTTTATCTCAGCCTCAATATTGCTCTTTCTCAATCTGACTGCCGACAGCTCAAGGGCAATTCTGTTATATTCGTTTATGGTAGTCTCACCCTCTTCAAGTTTTTTCTTCCATGCTTCCAGTAAAACTGAACAATCATTACTGCGTTTCTCGTAGAGTGCCAGAAGTCTTTTCCTGAAATGATAATCATATGCAGTTATTTCTGCTTCAAGCAGTATATTAAGTTTTCCGAGTTCGAATTCCTGTTCGGCAAGAGATATGGTATTCCGGCTTATATTTTTCATTGCCAGATATTTTGCAGGAAAATCAAATTTCTGGCTTACCGACCAGGTCTTCTTTGTTCCGGCAGTCGAACCGCTTCCAGGCATATAGCCAAATGAAGCTTCAGGTCCGGAAGGATATAGATTTGTCCGGGCTTCAGCCTTGCGGGCTTCAAGCATTTTACGGTATGCTATTATCTCAGGATTGTTCTCAGCAACCTCTCTGAGAAAGGAATTCAAATCCTGACCGGCTAACGGAATGCTGATTAATATAACTAAAAATTTCGTTATAGTTTTAACCGACATATTATTCTGATTTAGCATTTTCTTGTGAACTATTTTTTTCGGCAACAGAATAGACTGCAGGCACAACAAATAGATTTAGCAGTGTTGAACTCAGGAGTCCGCCCAGTATGACAACAGCCATAGGGCTTTGAATTTCGTTGCCGGCTTTATCACCTCCCAGAGCAAGGGGGATGAGGGCAAAGGCTGCTGTCAGGGCTGTCATGAGTATAGGGTTAAGACGGTCAGCAGAACCTCTTATAATCCTCTCCTTAATAGGTACACCTTCTTCTTTCAGGTGGGTGTATCTTGAAACAAGCAGTATCCCGTTGCGGGTTGCAATGCCAGTGAGGGTTATGAAACCAATGATGGCAGGAATGCTCACAACGCCTGAAGAGAGTTTTACAGCGAAGAAACCTCCTATCAATGCGAGGGGCAGGTTGAGAAGTATTATCAGCGCCAGTGATTTTTTTCTGAATTCATTGTAAAGTATCATAAAAACAGCAATCAATGCTGCAACTGAAGCCAGAAGAAGCCTTCGTGCAGCACGGGCTGCGTTTTCAAACTGCCCGCTGTACTCAATGCGGTAGCTTACAGGCAGTGTGATATTCTTTTCAATCCTGTTACGGATGTTCTTTGCTACTGTTCCCTGGTCACTACCCGAAACATTTACCGAGATGACTATTCTGCGTTGCACATTTTCCCTGTTGATGCTATACGGACCCGATGATGATTCAATTTCTGCAACCATAGTAAGAGGTATCTTCCTTCCATCATGTGTGTCGATGAGTGAGCTCTTTATGCCTTCAATAGATGCTCTTGTTTCGTCGTTGTATCTCACAACCATCGGGAAACGCTTCTCCTCCTCATATACCTCCGAAATCGTTTCACCTCCCAGCATACATCTGATAAAAGATGTAAACTTTCCTGCAGGTATACCATACATTGCAAGTAACTCGCGCCTTGGTTTGATCTTCAGCTGGGGTGTTTCAACCTGCTGTTCAACCGTTAGGTCTGCAATGCCTTTTATATCAGATATTTCATGCTTTATTTCCTGTGCAAGGTTGTATAGAACATTTAGATCATCTCCGAAAATTTTGATGGCAATGTTTGCCTTTGAACCCGAAAGCATGTTATCGATACGATGTGTTATCGGCTGTCCAACCTCCACGCTGGCACCTGGTAGTTTTGCAAGTCTGCTGCGAACATCAGCAAAGAAGTCGGCCCTGCTCCTTTTTCGCAGCTCAAAGGGAACATCAAGCTCAGAAAAATTCTCTCCGAAAGAGTGTTCTGCAAGTTCTGCCCTTCCTGTTTTGCGCGATACTGCTTTTACTTCGGGAATTCCCAGTAATATTTCTTCTGCCATTCGTCCAATTTTATCCGATTCCTCGATGGAAGTGCCTGGCATAAGTCCGATATTTACCGTAAGTGCTCCTTCATTGAAGGGCGGAAGAAAAGAGCTTCCGGAGGTGACAAGCATTATCACTGACACAGCAAGAAGTGTTGCTGCAGAGGCTATGATAATTCCGGGTCTCTTCAGTGCAGGCTCAAGCACTTTTTTATAGGCTGAGGTGAGATTTCTTTCTACCCATGCACCTCGGGCAAGCTTAAGCAATCTCTTTTCGTTAGTCAACAGATAGCTGCAAAGAACCGGAGTGACAGTAATGGCTATAACCATTGAGGCAAAAAGTGAAACAATAAATGCAATTCCAAGCGGCTTGAGCATTCTCCCTTCGAAGCCTTCCAGAAGAAAAAGAGGAAGAAATGTTACAATTATTACCGCTGTGGCATTTACAATAGATGACCTCATCTCAACCGATGCCCTGAGTATTACTCTAAGTGGATGCTCTTTTTCTGTACCGTGCTTCAGTGCGTTTAACCTCAGCTGTTTCCATGAATTCTCAACATCAATAATGGCATCATCCACAAGTGAACCGATGGCTATTGCCATACCTCCCAGACTCATTGTGTTGATGGTATAGCCCAGCAGCCTCAGTGTGAGGACCGACACAAGCAATGAAAAAGGGATTGCAAGAACCGAGATAAAGGTTGTGCGGAAGTTGAAAAGAAAAATGAAGAGAATCAGGATAACAAAAATACCTCCTTCGGTAAGTGCCTTCAATACATTGTTAATAGCAGTTTTTATAAAAGCAGCCTGGTTGTAAACCCCTGTGTGAATTACAATCTTGTTCCCTGCATTTTTTTGTATTTCATCTGTTACTCTGATTATTTCACCGGCAAGTTTTACTGAGTTTGCATGTGGTTGCCGTGTAACAGTAATAAGTACTGCATTGTGTCCATTGTATGAAGCCGTACCTATTTTTGGTGAAGAGCCTATGGTGACCTCAGCCACATTGCCGATTTTAACAGGCTGATTGTTAACCGTTTTAATGACACCTGCGGCAATGTCACCGGGATCACTGGTTCTGCCTATGCCTCTGACGATATATTTATTTCCGTGCTGGTTTATGAATCCTCCCGGACTGTTTTCATTTATGTTTCTGCATGCTTCCAGCAGTTCATCTATTGATACGTTGTAATAGTTCATTTTCAGGGGATCAGCAAGAATCTGATATTCTTTTTCATCGCCTCCTATAACATGCACCTGTGCCACGCCGGGAATGGACAGGAGTCTGGGTGTGATGCTCCATCCGGCAAAGGTACGCAGGTCCATGGGGTTCAGGGAGTCGGATGTAACTGCAATTATCATCATTTCGCCGAGCAGTGACGACTGCGGTGCCAGAACCGGTTTGCCGGCATCTGCAGGCAGCTGTTCCGATACCTGGTAAAGCCTCTCGGTGACAGTCTGCCTTGCCCTGTAAATATCAGTACCCCAGTCGAATTCGGCCCATACAATCGAAAAACCCATTGAAGAGTTGGACCTTACCCTCCTTATGCTGGTCGAACCGTTAATGGCAGTTTCAATAGGGAAAGTGATGAGTCTTTCGACTTCTTCAGGCGACATACCCTGAGCCTCGGTCATAATGACCACTGTTGGAGCTGTGAGTTCCGGAAAGATGTCAATGTCCATCGTCAGGGTTATCCATGTGCCAATGAGCAGCAGTAATAGTGTGCAGGCAAGAACTATCAGCCTGTTCCGCAGTGAAAAGTCAATAATTCTGTTAAGCATGGCACTGACTATTAATGATTATGCACATGAGCAGGAATGTTTCCTGACATCTGCTGGAGCTTTACCTGATATGCTTCATCTGCAACAAATACTTCACCGGCCGAAAGGCCTTCTGTTACTATGACTTTTTCCCCGTCATTGCCTGCTGTTGTGATATATCTTTTGATAAAGTCACCATCTTCATCTTTTAGAAATACGTAATATTTTCCGAACTCTTCCATGACTGATTTAAGGGGAACTGTTATTACATCATGTGTTTCTTCACCTCTGAGGAAAACTTCGGCAAAAGAGCCTTCAGGTACACCGGGGAGGAAGTCAATACTGAAAAAGAGTGGCAGGTAAAAGGAATCTTGGCCGGTACTTCTGCCGTAGGAAATTATTTTTCCGTGCAGCTCTTCCGTTTTATAGAGTTTTTCTGAACCGGCTGTTTTAAACCAGGCGCTTCTGACAGAAGCAACTTTATTCATTTTGTCGGGCGGTACAAGAGCTTTAAGAACCATACTCCGGGTGGTCTGTACCGAGGCAATAGCTTCACCCGGGCTTACTTTCTGCCCTTCAGAGATAAATACATCTCTTATGAAACCCTCATCTTCAGAAAGAATCAATCCTTCATTTTCTCTGAATACCATGCTCATATTGTCGTATTCCGCCAGCACTTTTTCATATTCATTTTTTGCTGTAAGAAATTGTTCCTGTGTAATGATTTTTTCAGGATAAAGTTTTTGTGCCCTTTCGAAGTTTGCTCTGGCTCTTTTGAGGTCGGACCTCAGTTGCTGAAATTTAAGGAAAGAATTTTCTCCCGTGAGATTACCGCCGGAAACAAAAAACAATATCTGCCCTTTGTTTACCTTCATTCCCGGATAAACAGCAGGTTGGGAAAACCTGATTATACCAGCAGACTTTGCAGTTATTGTGACAATATTGCCGCTTCCGGCAAGAACAACTCCTCCGGTTTTTATTATTTCAGAGAATGAGTCTTTTCTTACGGTGTCGAGTCTGACTGATGGGGCAGATTGCAGTGGTTGATGCGCTTCCGGGCTTTCATTAATATGAAGAGCATCTTCTTGGGTGTGGCTCTTTTCTGAATTACGGAAGCATGATGAATAAATAAATGACAAAACTATTAAAAAAAATATGACAGGTTTTTTCATTTTCATGATGATTAAAAAAATGAAACAATGAAGCAGTTATGCTGCCTTTTCAGTGAGTAAACAGATGAAAAATTATGAAAGGGGAGGTGCTCTCAGGTGATTTGAATCGTAACCCGGTGGGTTATAAAATAAATCACATCCGGGCAGGTGCACTATTTCGCTCCTGCAGAATATGTCAGCTGGGATAGATGCTGAATTATCAGGTAATCCGGCTTCTCCGAAGTTTTGTGGATGGCAGAATACAGGGGAGAAGTGGCATATTATAGTATTGTTTTCGCCTGCGCCTTTGAATTCAGTTTCGTGTGTGCAGCATTGTTCTGTGGTTATTGTTTTGTGGAAGAGGCTGTGGCAGTAAAAAGGCTGCTCGTCCTGATGGTGGTGAGGAATTATATTATGAAGAAATATCACCATCCACGCAAGCAGGATGCTGTAAGCTTTTAATTTTTTGTACCGGTTCAACACTTCATTAAAAATCATCCAAAGGTATAAAACTTATTCATAGAATCAAAGATGGTTACCTCAGATAGTTCCCGATACGCTTGGCTATCAGGATTTTAGCGGCGTTTATTCCCCAAAGGATTATCTTTATTAATATTCATTCCTCATCCCTCACTCCTCATTCCTTATTCCTCATTCCTCAACTACAGCTATTCGGAATTGCAGAACTTCACTTCTCATCCAGGGACTCACCCCCCGGCCCCCTGAGAGTGGGCAACCCTGTCTTGTCCTGAAATAGGTTGACAAAAATTATGAAAAATGTAAACTTAAAACAGGACAAAGATGAAAAGAGTAAACTATTACACGGACGAATTTAAGAAGAAAGTTGTTAATGAGGTTTTTAATGGGCTCATTAGCAAGGAAGAAGCCAGGCGGCTATATGGGATAAGAGGGAATTCGGCAGTTTTAAACTGGATGCGTAAATTTGGTGTATCAAAAACATTAAACGATATGCCAAAAAGGAAGTATGAAACAAAGGGAAAAAATCTGGAGGAATTAGAAGCTGAGAATCTCAGGTTGAAGGAGGAATTGGAAGAAGAGCGAATAAGGAACAGGGCGTTAAATATAATGATTGATATAGCTGAGAGGCAGTTTAATATTCCGATAAGAAAAAAACATGGAGCCAAACAGTCGAAGAAGTAGCCTGCACAGATAAAGGTTATGGTATTGATAATATCTGTGGATTGTTTGGCAAGACACGACAGGCATACTATAAACGGAAAGAATACAATTACAAGGAGAGGTTGAATGAGGATTTGATTCTTACAATAGTAAACCAGATTCGGGAGACACAAAAAAGGCTGGGAGGAAGGAAGATGTTAAAGATATTAAAAGAGGGAGTTCCTCAGCAGCTGCAGATTGGCAGGGATGCTTTTTTTAATCTTCTTCGTCGAGAGGGTTTACTGGTTCGCAGGCGCAAGTTTCGGGTCACAACAACGAACTCGTTTCACTGGCTACACAAGTATCCAAATTTGATAAAAGGACTTTCGCCGCAGAGGCCTAATCATGTTTGGGTGAGTGATATTACGTACATAAAGACATATAAAGGTTTTTTATATCTGTATCTTATTACTGATGCATATTCAAGAAAGATCATCGGATGGCAGTTATCAGACAATTTGGGGTCTGATAACGCCATCCTTGCTCTGTATATGGCAATAAGTCAGCTTTCAACAGCATGTAAGGAGATAATCCATCATTCTGATCGAGGTATACAGTATTGTAGTGTCAAATATGTTAAGGTATTGGAATCACATGGGATTAGAATCAGCATGACAGAGAATGGTGATCCTTATGAAAATGCGATTGCCGAAAGAGTGAATGGGATATTAAAGACTGAATGGCTTTATGATATGGATCTTAAAGATTATAGTGATGCATATAGAGCTATTGAACAGATAATTAATATTTACAACTCTGAAAGACCACACGCGAGTATAGAAATGCTCACGCCATCCCAGGCACATATGTATACAGGAAAGCTTCAAAGACTCTGGAAATCATACAAAAAAGAAGTTGATAATCAACAATATAATAATGAAACGAATTTAACAATGAGTCATCAAGAGATTAATGAAAACAAATTTGTAAACTTATATCAGGATTAAATTAAAAACTGTCAACTTTTTTTAGGACGAGACACCCCCCAACCCCCCTGGGAGGGGGGCAACCCCCCAACCCCCCTGGGAGGGGGGGCAACCCCCCAACCCCCCTATATTTGTGCCATTTGGCAATATATTTTAGAACAAGAGTTCTTTGACATATTTATTAAGTTTGATGATATGTTTTGTGGGATGAAGCGCAGGCGTAGCCGAAGCGTAATCCCACAAAACGATACCTTAAAAGTTACTACTTATGATAAAAAATTCTTCACTACAGAAGTGGGATCGTCTTAAGCAGAAGCAATTAGACACCCAGTTTGTTAACAAGCTTATTCAAGGCATGAACTGTTCACAGTTTGAAGCTATGGCCATTCTGAATGCTGTCTATGAGACCTATCAACCGTTTTTTGATAACTCAGGGGCGATGAAGCCCGGACAAGTTTTATTTGAAGTGGTATCGGTAGAGGATGGAGCTCAAAAGAAGCTTTCCGAATGCAAGATGGTCACCGTAGTTCTTACCCTTGATGCTGGAGAAGAAGATCTTCAGGTTAGGGAGCGACTTGGTGTTCAAGGACTACGCAGGCATCGTTTGCAAAGGATAGTAACTGAAGCATTCCAGCAGGGTGGACTTCTAACTGTTGAGGACATAGCCAACCGATTGCTTAACTGCGGTGAGCGAACTGTTTGTCGCGACATCAAAGCACTCAAAGATCAGGGTATTATTCTCCCGTTGCGATCAACAGTGCGTGATATGGGCAGATCCCTTACACATCGTGCATTGATTGTTAAGAAGTGGTTATTGGGTAAAGAATATACAGAGATAGCCCGGGCAACACATCACAGCATCGATGCAGTAGCAAACTACGTGGACAAGTTTAAACGAGTGGTCTGTCTGGCGAAAAATAACTATGAGATTAAAACCATAGCATTTTTAGTCAAAATATCTCCAGGCCTGGCCCAGGAGTATTACGACCTTTATAATTCAATTGAAGCCGTACCTCACAGGAATGAGGAATTGGATGATCTTATAAAAAAAAGTATCCAGAACGATTAAATCATCAAAAAGGAATGATACCAACAGCATCATCAATAAAACATTACAGATCTGCACATGACAGGTTCTTAAAGCCTGCTATTGTGAACTTTTTTGCACGCGAGTTCTCTGGTGTTTTTGGTCCTATTGTCAGAGAAAATATCGCCGATGCTCTTATTGATCTTTTTAACTCTCTTTGCCCTGAATCATCCAGATTAAAACCAGGCCAGATAGTCTGGAACGCTCTGGATAAAAGAACTCGAGCAGATAGTGAGAAACGGCGGTATAAACCTGTAATACTATCTCTGGTAACTGATGATGAAGTATCTATGTTTGAGAAAGGAGCTTCAATCTCGACCATACGAAAGAATGTAATGGCAAGAATGATAAGAGAAGCATATCAACAGGGAGCTGTGTTATCTACAAGAGATTTAAGCCTTCTGCTGGTATCAAGTTCATCTTATCTCTCTCGCTTAAGAATCGAATATGAACTAGAACATGAAACAATACTTCCTCATACCGGAGTCATTCATGATATGGGAACTACTTTAACTCATAAACGAATTATAATCTATAAGTATGTGGTTGAAAAGAAAGATCCTTCCATCATTGCGAAAGAAACAAACCACTCTCAACTTGCTGTTGATAAATACCTTAAAGACTTTAACAGAATAAAAACACTGGTAAAGGACAAGAAGGATATCAACTTCATTCATCATACAACAAATATTGCTAAACCAGTAATTAATCAGTATCTGCAAATTATTGACAAATATGTCAAAGAACTATAAATATTTTTTCAACCCCCTTGCAATGTCATTTGGCATTATCTGCCAGGGGGGTTGGGGGGTGAATAACGGGCAAGCCCGGTAAAAAATTCATGGATTAGCTAGTTAACCATGTTATAACTTAATTTCTGGTAGTTCCACTTTTTTTACATATTTACAAAATGCTGATATTAAAAATTAATTCCAGTTAAAGATTTATTAGATTTGATAAGAAATAGTTGCACAACTTTTTATGAAGAATATAATTTTGAAGTAGGAATATTTACAAAAGAAAATAAAAATTTATATATTATTGATAAGAAATCAGGGCAATTTCTTAAGAAATTCGGAAATATCATGAAGAAGAAACCAGGTAATTTTTCCGAAATTCACTGGATCGGAATTTCAAATGATTTAATCTTTACATCTGATAGTTTTGGAATGGTTGTATATGATTATAATACTGGCAGAAAGAAATTTTACAGTTATTATATCAGACCTGTTCTTGATGTTTATCATCTAGATTATTTTAGTCTTTCTACTGATAGATTGAAATTTAAGAAAAATTTCATCTACGTAATAAAAAATAAAGGTTTATTCGCAATTACAGTAAATATCAGGTGATAAAATTTTAGGAATTTGTTTTAAATAGTTGATAAATAATTGTTTATATAAAATAAAATTAATATGAGAATTTTCTGGTTTATTTCTACGACTTTAAGAATTATGATACTTTTACTTTGTATGGGTCAGGTTACAGAAGGGCAGGTATATGAGCAGATAATTGATGAAGGAATAGATTTATTAACAATAGTAACAAAGCAAGGAAGTTATACAGGTGATTCCAGAATAACTGTTATTAGGATAAACCCTTACAAATGGGAACTTATTTTTGTTGGTAAGAGCCTGACTGGAGAAAAAAACGGTAAGACAGCAAGGGAATGGTGTGAAAGCAATAATCTTACAGGAGCAATAAATGCAGGAATGTTCAATTCAGATTATCATACCCATACTGGATTCTTAAAATATAGAGATCATATAAACAGTAGATATATTAATAACTATAAGTCAGTGGTGGCTTTTGATCCTGTAGATGGGAAGGATTTACCCAGGTTTAAAATATATGATCTTGAAACCCCGAGTATTGATATCCCGAAGATTCTTGAAAATTATAGTTCAGTTATTCAAAACCTCAGATTAATCAAAAAACCGGGGATTAATGTATGGAGTAGAAGTGATAGGATGTGGAGCGAAGCGGCAATTGGAGAAGATAAAAACGGTAACATTCTTTTTATTTTTTCAGAAGCACCATTTTCGATGTATGATTTTAATAACGAACTTTTGAACTCAGGTATTGGAATCGTTGCAGCACAGCATCTTGAAGGGGGGCCTGAAGCTCAACTATATATAAAAACCGGAACAAAAGAAATAGAAATGGGTGGCAGTTATGAAACAGGATTTTACCAGAATAGTGATAATATGAAACCCTGGCCTGTGCCGAATATTTTAGGTATAAGAAAAATAATTAACAAATGAACAACATGAGTGAATTTTTAGGACGATATACCGCATCGAGCCCCCTCTTTACGAAGCAGAGAGGGGGACGGGGGGTGAATAACGGTAAGCCCGGTTCGGTCGGTCAGGAAAATCTTATGCAGGTATTATATTATACAGTTTTTCAGGTTTTTCAAGCCGGGGCTGTCTAAAAAGCCTCTTTTTTGTTTTCACCCCTGAATCCCCTGAGAGGGGACATATTGATATACAATATTTTAGCTTTTATGTTTTTATTATACTTACCTGATACACATCTTTTTAGACAGCCCCGTTGGGGGGTGGACAATGGTAAGCCCGGTTCGGTCGGTCAACAAAAAAGCCCTTCCCGGTAAACCGGGAAAGGCTTTTGACTTGTAGCGGGGGAAGGATTCGAACCTTCGACCTTTGGGTTATGAGCCCAACGAGCTGCCACTGCTCCACCCCGCAGTATTATTTTTTTATTTAAAGAACCTTTCTTCCTCAGGGATTCGAACCTTCGACCTTTGGGTTATGAGCCCAACGTCCCGATAGCTATCGGGACCACCCCGCAGTATCATTTTTTATTTAAAGAACCTTCTTTTCTTTAAGGTCCGAACCTTCACTCCTTCCTGATAACCTGGTAGCTTATGTTAACTCACCTCTTAGCTATGCCAGTTTTCTAACCCGAAACCCTACGGTTTTGTGGGTACAAAATTATAAAAATTATAATTAATGTCAAAACATATATCCTTGATTTCATAAAGCAATTACCGAGTTATATTATTTTTGAAGAAATTTTGTTTTATTAAATCTTTATCATTAAAAAGCAAATTAACCGTTATGCCAAGGGTATTCAAAGCAACAGACATTGAGAATGAGGCTAAGGAATCCAGAAGAGATTACTTCGACCGCCATACACCTCATATTATTTGTCCTGATAAAGTAAAAAAAGGCGAAAAGTTTGAAGTAAAAGTCAAATTAGGTGAAAACTATGTACATCCAGATGATCCTGATCATTATATAAGCCTGATACAGTTGTGGAACAGGGAGACACTCCTTGCCGAAGCACGTTACACTGCCGGTGCATACGGTAATAAGCCCGGACATTTTGAAGTGGGATTCTATATTGTGGCTCCAGAAGTCAATATGAACCTATCTGCCATGTCGGTGTGTACAAAACACGGTCTCTGGCAAAGTGATGACAAACCTGTGGAGGTTATATAACTGGCATCCGGTTTGTTAATATAATAATGTAAAATACCTCAGGGGTGAGGTTTTTATTATCTTTGTATGCTTTTTTATTCAGTTTCGTAAATGGCAAAGGAAGAAAAAGAAAAGAAAGAAAAAAAGAAGAGTAGCTGGCGCGAAAAGTACAGGTTTACTATTTATAACGACACAACTTTTGAAGAAGTCTGGAAAATCAGGCTTACCCGTTATAATGCATTCCTGGTGGTATCTTTTATTGTACTTTTTATAATTGGTTCAACGGTTTCTCTTATTGCATTCACCAACCTCAGGGAATTTATACCTGGTTATCCTGACTCTGAGATGCGCCGCAATATACTTATGAATGCTATCAGGCTTGATTCGCTTGAGCGGGAGCTCGATCTGAGAGACAAGTATTTTGCAAACCTGAATGCAATAATTTCAGGGAAACAGCCGGTTGATATACTCGCCACACCCGATACTGGGAAAAAATACAGCAACATTCAGTTCTCAAGCATACCTGAAGTTGAAACACTTAAAACAGAAATCGAAAAAGAAGAGCGATTTAACCTTACTTTACCGCGGCTGACTGAGCCTGCCGGACTTGCAGGGTTGCATTTTTTCCCGCCTGTGAAAGGTATAATTACTGCAAAATTTGATCCGCGTGCAAAACATTTCGGTGTTGATATAGTTACCAGGCCAAAGTCACCTGTGATGGCTGCTCTGGATGGCACGGTAGTATTTACCGGATGGACAATGGAAACCGGCTATGTTATACAGATTCAGCACAGTAACAATTTAATTACTGTGTACAAGCACAATGCTTCTCTTTTAAAGGAAAACGGCGATTATGTGAGAGCGGGAGAAGCAATATCGGTGGTAGGAAGTTCCGGAGAAATGTATACGTCAGGACCTCATCTGCACTTTGAAATATGGTACAAGGGAACACCTCTCGATCCGGAAAAACACGTTCTCTTTTAAGTTGCAAATAAATTCACTCTGCAATGCTGAAACCCAAACGGATAGCAATTTTAGGGTCGACAGGATCGATTGGCACACAGGTACTGGACATCATTTCAAGATACCCTGGCAGATTCAGACCGGAAGTCCTTACCTGCAAGAACAGTGCTGATTTGCTGATAGAACAGGCACGGAGATACAAACCAGCCAGAGTGGTTATTGCAAATAAATCACTTTATGCAAGGGTCAAAGATGGACTGAAAGACCTTCCTGTTGAAGTGATGGCAGGTAATGAAGAACTGGAGTATGCTGCCACTCTGGATGAAATCGACATGGTTGTGGCAGCGATGGTTGGATATGCAGGAATGAAACCGGTTCTTGCCGCAGTAAAAGCGGGTAAGAATATCGCCCTTGCAAACAAGGAGACACTCGTTGTAGCAGGTGAACTAATTTTAAAAGAAGCATCAAAAACGGGAAGCAAGATAGTACCAATAGATTCTGAACATTCGGCTATTTTCCAGTGCCTTGAGGGTGAAAATAAAAAGTCGGTTGAAAAGATAGTTTTGACTGCTTCGGGAGGTCCCTTTCTTGGCTATTCCTATGAACAGCTTCAGAATGTTACAGCAGCTGAAGCACTGAAACACCCAAACTGGGATATGGGGGATAAAATTACAATTGATTCAGCCACATTAATGAATAAAGGACTTGAGGCTATTGAAGCAAAATGGCTTTTTAACCTGCCCCCTGAGAAGATTGAGGTTGTTATACATCCTCAGTCTGTAATTCATTCACTTGTTTATTTCTATGATGGTTCGGTGAAAGCCCAGATGGGGGTGCCTGACATGAGAATTCCAATACTTTATGCACTCAGCTATCCGGAACGCCTGCAGTCGGACCTTCCCCGCCTTGACCTTTACAAATATGAAAACCTTACTTTTAAGGAACCCGATAGGAAAATTTTCCGTAACCTGCCGCTTGCTTTTGAAGCTCTGAAAACAGGCGGAAACATGCCATGCATACTCAATGCTGCCAATGAAGTGGCAGTACACGGGTTCCTCGAAGGAAAAACAGGCTTCCTTCAGATGCCCGATGTGGTTGAACATGCAATGTCAAAAACTCCTTTTGTGGCAGATATAACCCTGGAAATACTCGAGGCTTCAGATTATGAAAGCAGGGAGAGAGCAAAAGACTATTTAAACCAAAAATTTTAGAAAAATGACAATCATAATTAAGATACTGCAATTTGTTTTAAGTCTGTCGATTTTAGTAATTATCCACGAATTAGGGCATTTTATATTTGCAAAATTCTTCAAGACGCGTGTCGAGAAATTCTATCTGTTCTTTAATCCATGGTTTTCAATTTTTAAATTCAAGAAAGGAGAAACGGAATACGGAGTGGGCTGGCTGCCACTTGGGGGTTATGTTAAAATTTCAGGGATGATCGACGAATCGCTCGACCGCGAACAATTGAAACAACCTCCTCAACCATGGGAATTCAGAGCAAAACCAGCCTGGCAGAGATTGTTGATTATGACAGGCGGAGTACTTTTCAATTTCCTGCTGGCATTTTTTATATACGTATCTATACTTTACGCCTGGGGCGAAACTTACCTGCCAACTTCAAACGTCAAATACGGCATAGTTACCGACAGCGTTGGTTATTCAATAGGTCTGCGTAACGGAGATAAAATCCTTTCTGTAGATAATCAGTATATTGATAATTTTTATCAGATATCCAAAGAGATTATTCTCAATAACAGAAGTACAATACAGGTTGAGAGAGATGGCAAAGTAATAAATATTCAGATTCCCAAAGAATTTATCAGAAAAGCTATTAAAGGCGGAGGGCATATTGATGCCAGAATTCCTTTCAGCCCTTTTATAGTTAGCGGATTTGGCAAAACATCACCTGCAAAGGAGGCTGGTGTTATGGTGGGAGATGAAATTATAGGTGCTGATAGTATAAAATTCTCATTCTTTGATGAATTCCAGAACTACCTTCTTAAGAATAAGGACCGTATTATTACACTTAACATCCTTCGTAATGGTGAGAATATCAATATCCCTGTTAAACCTACACCTGCCGGCAGGCTTGAAGTTGCAAGAACTTACGAAAATATTTTTGAGTATAAAACCATAAAATATAGTTTTATTGAATCAATCCCGGCCGGAATTAAACTGGGTATTACAACCATAGGAGATTACCTCAAGCAGTTTAAACTCATATTTTCAAAAGAAGCAAAAGGTTATGAGTCACTTGGAGGATTTATTACAATCGGAAGAATATTTCCTGAAGTATGGAACTGGCATGCATTCTGGAATCTTACTGCTTTCCTGTCGATTATCCTTGCTATAATGAATATATTACCCATCCCGGCACTCGATGGCGGTCATGTATTGTTTCTTACATACGAAGTTGTGACAGGAAGAAAGCCCAGTGATAAGTTTCTTGAATATGCTCAGATAACTGGAATGATAATACTTTTTGCATTGCTGATATACGCCAACGGAAACGATATTATAAAACTTATCAGAAAATAGTGTGAATAATAGTTTGTTTTTAATAAAGTAATTGTAACTTTGTAAGGACTTAAAATTTTACAGAAATGGGAAAGATTGGACCTTTGGAGATAGTTTTAATACTTCTTATTGTGGTACTTCTTTTCGGAGGCCGGAAGATTCCTGAACTGATGAAAGGACTTGGACAGGGTCTGAAAGAGTTCAAGAAGGCTTCAAAGTATGACCCGGAAGAAGAAAAGAAAGAACAGGTTAACAAGGATTAATTTTCCAGGCAAGATATACCTGTAGTAAACCGTAAAGGTTAAGGATAAGTTTTTGAGCAATAGAACATTCCTGATGTTCTATTTTTCTTTTATCTGGCAAACAAAACTTATTCTAGAGGTTCATATTTCTGATTCCGCCTCACAGGGACAAAACCTGCTTCCCTTATTATTTCCTGAATATCTGCTGCATTGAACCTGTTAGTATTTCCTGCGGCACTTACAACGTTTTCTTCCATCATAACAGAGCCAAGGTCGTTGGCACCTGCATGAAGCGATAACATAGCTGTCTCTTTGCCAACGGTAAGAAGCGATGCCTGAATATTCGGTATATTGTTCAGAACAATTCTGCTGATAGCCACAAGCCTGATATATTCTGTTGCATTGATATTGTTCTTTATGCCCATTTCTTTTGCAAGGCGTGTGTTCTTATCCTGAAACGGCCATGGAACAAATGTAATGAAACCGAAGGTGCCCTCAGGTTTTTCTGACTGCACCTGACGCAGGTGAATGAGATGCATAATCCTTTCCTCACGCGTCTCAATGTGTCCTGCCATCATTGTTGAGGAAGTGGGTAAATTAAGCCTGTGTGCTTCCCTCATCACATCGAGCCATTCCACCACTTTTGCTTTTGCTGGTGAAACAATACTTCTGAC
>Ga0208461_1001279_pt1 | contig 23117 bp, 15 predicted proteins | sample AD_JPNTR4_MetaG_FD_184448 | JGI IMG/M metagenome (GOLD analysis project Ga0208461, IMG submission 184448) | Active sludge microbial communities of municipal wastewater-treating anaerobic digesters from Japan - AD_JPNTR4_MetaG (SPAdes) (version 2) | ecosystem: Engineered > Bioreactor > Anaerobic...
CAACCTCTCCATCTTTATATAATTCGGACAATATCCCCAGCTTCTCAACCAAAAACAGATAGTACATCCCGTTCCTCTTCACCACTTTGATCGAATTATCTATCTCTTTAAGCGCAGATAGATACTTCCCATCCCATTTCAACTTCAGCACATCAAAATAATTGATGATTTCCTCGTCATCTTTACTCTTCTCCATCCTCAAATTCTCCATCATGTAATTGACAAATGGCCTTGAGAACCTACCAAACCTAACGATCCCTGCCACTGTTTTCACATCCATCTTAATTCCTCCTATACCATCAACAAAGCACCTTTTATACTTAACAAAATATTTACATGTAAACATTCATCAGATGGCTTAGCAAAAAATCTCAAAATTGACTCTCGTTCTTTCACAATATGATTATACCACACAATGGCTTGAATAAATATGAATTGAACGATGGACAAAATGGATGTGGAAGAACTTTTTAAAAATGCGAAAAGTGAAAAATCAGGAATTGTGTATTCATGCATGTTTTGGAAGATGAAAAAACAGTTGAAAGTCATATGGAAAGGAGTATAATACGAAACGAAAAATTGACCATCGAAAGGAAGGAGGGATAAGGGATACGAAAAGATTTTTAGTGTTGCTTGTGTTTACTGTGGTTTTCTTGCTTGGAGTAACGATTCTCGCAGATGAATCATCAGTAGTGACAGGGAAGACAGATGTGTTTGAACCACCAACAGTGGTTAGCTCTGTTGATGGAGGATTCTGAGCAATTCCACTGTTGGGGTGCATCAAGAAAGCTTCCGAGGAATAAAGAAGAAGGGGGGAAGTGGATATGAAAAGAAGGCTGGTTTTAGGGATTGCTGTTATCTGTTTGCTTTTGGCAATTGTGGGATGTTCACCATCAAGTCAAGCTTCTTTATCTGCCAATGATTCTTCTCTTGACGCTGTCGTACTCCCAAAGGTATTACAATATACATGGTCATACGATATGACTATCACAAGTTATTACAACGATATCCAACTGAGTAAAGCCACATATCATGTATATGACACACCAAGTGAGAAGGACATATACTTGCCAGAAAATCTCTTTACCGACGGTGCTCAAAGAGTGCTGATAGTAAAGGATAAGGAGAATCCTAAATTATTGAACACCTCAAGTAAGAGGTATGAACCAGTTCCTCAAGGGATGGAAGGCCTCACATACCAAGCAAATCAGAGTGATATATTCACCAGTTTCAAAAGCAAGATGAAGTCAGAAGGGTTTGAATTGAAGAAAGTGATAGATAACAGTCATGAATTGCACATTAAGACAGAAGACAACATGAGATATGAGGTAACACTCAACACAGTGAAAGATGTGCCAGAAAAGATAGAGGTATACCAAGAAGATTATCACAAAGACGTGCCAGTGTTGACAGAGAGAATCCAAACAGAGACGGTAAAGGGATACAACCTGCCGAAGAAGATATTGATGGAGCAAAGACCAGTGAACACCCAAGTGAGTGAAGTGGTATTGAACACAGTGGTAGAATATACAACGAAAGAGTTCAATCCGATCATTCGCAATGGGAGGTGGTAAGAATGAGGAAGCTATCATTGATGGTATTACTGCTGTTCACGATATGGCTCTTTGCAGACAATTCACCACTCATACTCATTCACGGCCTGAACGGAAGACCAAGTGATATGAGTTCATTAGAAGAAGCAGTAAGCAATACTTTCCAGTTCAGTGATAGATTTAAAGTGGGATATGATTCAAATGCCAAGATAGAGGACATAGCAATAAGTGTAGGGGAGCAGATAGCAAACTCAGCACAAGTTAACAATAAGCAAGCAGTTGTAATAGCACACAGCATGGGAGGATTAGTGGCGAGGCAATACATGTTGAACAAGCAAGCCTCATCTGCGGTGAAGGCATTGATCACGATAGGCACACCACATACTGGGACAGGACTGGCAACCATTCCAAATTGGATAGCCTTCTTAGGTACAGATATTGCGGCGATTGTGGCACCACCAGTTTTAGATATTCAACCAGAACGGTCCATAGTGCTGGCTACTACTGCAGGTTCAATATTGATCTTTGCAGAAGGAATAGGGAAACTTGCTGCAATAGGATACATATTACCACTGATTCCGGCTCAATGGAATCTAAGTTTATCGGTGCAACTTGATGCTTTTAGCAATAGGTTGGCAGCTTACAAGAACTCTTGCATATCAGAAATGGCACTAAACAATCAGTTCCTTTCAAATTTGAACTCTGCGACTTTGCCAGTGAAAGGAAGCGAGGGTAAATCCATATATTATGCATCGATATATGGAACTAAAAGTGACTTATTTCCAATGCTTGAAGAACTAACAGGATATGGGACTGAGGTGCAATCTGCACTAGGGACGATAAGCATCAACTATGCAACATGGGGAGCATATTACGTTGCTACAAATGGATGGTGGAACTGGGTAAGACTCGCTAATGGTTTGGCATATTTAGCAGGCGCAGCGATAACATTTCCACCACATCAATCGTGGACATACAACACACTTCTTGTAGGCTCATCGGAGAGTGATGCAGTTGTGCCAACATATTCACAGAAATTCCCAAAGAATGTGGTACCAATATCAAGTGGGGCAACATATATAGACCCAGTGCCAGCCGACGATGCAAACCATCTTGAAGAAACGATACCAACTCAAAAAGTAAAATATGCTTTGGATTACATCTTGGAACGGGCACAAGTTCCAAAAATAGGTTCAAATTAGCAGGTGGTTGAGATGAGCAGGAAATATTTAATTGTGATACCGATTTCGATTTTGGTTGTTGCACTCTCATCATGTTTTTTCTTTCAGGCTGGCAGTCCACCTGTCAGCCTTTATTGGCACTTCAAAGACACTGGGTTGGCGAATGCATACTTTGCATATGATCCAGACTCTGATATTCTCTTCATCCGAGGAAATGCACATGTCGAGCATGCAGACAAACCTTTCTACGTTTATTCAGCGATAGAAGCAGTGAGCATCAAAGACAAACAGGTACTTTGGAGGAAGGTGTATCCAGCCGACTTGGGAAATGGTAAATGGGTAGAGGTGTACAACGGCAAGGTGTATCTGCTCAAGTGTGGAACTGAAAGAAACCCATCAGGATTGGTTGCGTTGGATGAGAAGACAGGGGAACAAATTTGGAAAGTACCATTTGAGAATATTTGGATGTTCAATGGTTTTACGATATCAGAAGGGTATGTATACACATTTGGAGGAGGGTACTACGATCCAACATCGATATACAAAATAAATGCAGAGAGTGGAGAGATTGAGTGGGAAGTACCGATACAAGGGGCGTTTCATACTTGTCCAGTTGTCGATGAAGAGTATGGACATGTGTATTTTGGTACAAGCACAAGTCCAGACAGCCAAACAGAGCCGAGGTATTTCTATGCATTGAATACAGCCGATGGAAGCATTGCATGGGAAGTGACGATAGATGCCACTCCTGGATTGATTGATAACTTTGGTTCAATTCCAGTGATAGATGGAGACAGTGTATATGCAGGTACATGGTTTGGGAGGATAATCAGGTTTGACAGGAGAACTGGAAAGAAGATATGGGAAGAGAGGCTAACACATGGAGAAGGGACGCATTATGAACCAGGCTGGGGAGGGAGGTTCTGGGTCTACAAAGGTAAACTTGAGATGGTGTTGACAAGCAGTATAATCCTTGCACTCAACACAAAAGATGGAAGTGTAGCATGGCAGAAAGACGGGACTGGAGTCTTGGGTGCTTTACATGATTTGTACTTAGATAATGGGAGGATATATGTACATGGCTATGCTTCAAACATAGGGTGCTTCTCAGCAGAAGATGGTAAAAAGCTATGGATATACGCACCACCCGATTCGGATTACCGAGTTAGTGGAACACCGATGGTGATAGGAGATTACTTGGTGGACACAACTCAAAATGGGGATGTGTATGTGATCAAACTGAACGAGAAATAGTAGGCTAAGCGATTTTTCAAGTAGAATAGAATTAGCAAATAAATCTCTTGTAGATTCATCGGAGAGTGATGCAGTTGTGCCAGTATACTCACAGAAATTCCCAAAGAATGTGGTACCAATATCAAGTGGGGCAACATATATAGACCCAGTGCCAGCCGACGATGCAAACCATCTTGAAGAGACGATACCGACAAGCCAGGTAAAGAGCGATTTGTTTTACATCTTGGAACGGGCACAAGTTCCAAAAATAGGTTCAAATTAGCAGGTGGTTGAGATGAGCAGGAAATATTTGATCGTGATATCAATTTTGATTTTGGTTGTAGTTGTGAAAAAATGAGACTCGCTTAATTATTGTCCAAAATCATGGGGTTTAAACGGTATTCATATCATACGTACTGTTAAAGACGATGGAGAAGAAGCTAGGAAGGTCAGGGATAGAATACACACGAAAAGATACGAGAAAGTTTGAGGAAAATGGAATACGCAGAGATGAAAATAGAAGGGAAAAGGCTTGAAGTAAGAACAAATTTGACAGAATATCAAAGGAAGATGCTAAAGGCACTTGGGATAGAAGAGCCAAAAAAAGTCAGAGTGATAGACGTAAGTGAGGAAGAAAGTGTTGAAAAGTGTGATGAATAAAGGAGAAACGAGGCATGTAGTGACTAAGAGGTAAAAATGGAGGAGTAAAAAATCTTCATTTTAGTGTTTATTCATGCCTCGTTTAGATTTTTCTCATTTTTCTCAAGTGTCAAAGTCATGAAAAAGAGCGTGCAGTGACACTTTTGGATAAGAGGAACGTTCACACACGCTTTTTGCCTTTATAATTTTTCGAAAATTTGTGATGGATAGATACATCCTTTCCCTACCTTACGTTGCCTCACATCATCAATGCGATTATCAACGGTGCAAATACTTCTGCAACAAGCGACATAACGGTGATCATGGTATTCAAAGAAGGTCCAGCAGTATCTTTGAATGGATCTCCTACGGTATCTCCAACAACCGCCGCTTTGTGTGCCTCCGAACCTTTCCCACCGTAATGGCCTTCTTCGATGTATTTCTTTGCATTGTCCCAAGACCCACCAGAATTTGCCATGAAGAGTGCAAAAATTATCCCTGTCACTATACTCCCTGCGAGAAATCCCGCTAAAGCTTCCTTACCAAGTATAATCAACGTTAAAGCTGGTGCTATTATCGACAAAAGTCCTGGAAGCATCAACTCTTTCAAAGCACCAACAGTAGCTATATCAACACATTTGGCGTAATCTGGAGTTGCTGTACCTTCCATCAAACCTGGAATCTCTTTGAACTGCCTTCTGATCTCTTCAACCATTCTCTCACAGTTTCTTCCCACCGCCAAAATCAGCAAAGCAGAAAGAAGTGGTGGCATCATGGCACCTAAGAAGATGCCAGCTATCACCTGTGGAGAGATCAAATCCAAAGATTGAATATCCACAAGATGAGTGTAAGCTGCAAAGAGTGCTAAAACTGTCAGCGCCGCCGAACCTATGGCGAATCCCTTAGTTATTGCTTTCGAAGTGTTACCGGCTGCATCAAGCATATCTGTTACTTCGATGACATCATCACCTAAACCGGATTGCTCAGCCACACCTTTTGCGTTGTCAGATATTGGACCGTACGCATCTGAGGATATAATCATCCCAACTATAGACAACATTCCAAGTGCCGCATTGGCTATTCCATAGAATGGGTCGATTCCAAAAGCCTTTGCAAGATACCAAGCAGCTATCGTGGCAATAGAGATACAGATGATAGGCGGAACAATGCTCACAAGTCCATAAGAAAAACCGTTCAGGATGTTTATTGCCGTGCCCGTAACTGATGCTTCAGCAACTTGCTTGGTTGGTTTCTTTTCAATAGAGGTGAAATAATCCGATGTCAGACCTATAACTACCCCGGCACCAAGGCCTGCAATTGTCGGTAAAAAGACACCAAGCCACTTTGAACCTTCCAAACCTGAAAAGCGAGTTACGAAGAACAGAAGGATTACAAAGATAAAACAAGTCGAAAAAGTGCCCATATTCAAAGCTCTACCAGGACTTGCCTTAATACTTCTAGTCACAAAAATGAGTCCCAGCATTGAAGCAAAAAGCCCCATAGCCGCTATGACCAGAGGCATAGTTGTAAGTATTCCACCACCGAGTTCTGAACCAATTACCATCGTTGCAATGATACTCGCAATGTATGAATCTGCTAGGTCTGCACCCATACCTGCTACATCACCAACGTTATCTCCAACATTATCAGCTATAACCGCCGGATTTCTTGGATCGTCCTCAGGTATGCCAAGCTCAACCTTCCCAACAAGATCTGCACTTATATCAGCAGTTTTGGTGTAGATACCGCCACCGGCCTTTGCAAATAGTGCAAAGGCACTTGCGCCAAAACTGAATCCCAAGACGACATTTGAAGCATCAGCGTCACTCCAACCAAAACCCATTTTGAAAATCAGAAATAGTATAGCTATTCCCAAAAGGGAAATACCTACAACGAAAAGTCCCATAACTGCTCCACCATAAAAAGCAACCGGGAATGCTTCCTTTAACCCCTTTCGTGCCGCAGCTGCAACCCTTACGTTGGTTTCGACAGCTGCCCTCATTCCAAGATAAGCAGCGAGCGTTGTACAGACAGAACCAAGAACATATGAAATAGCCATACTCAAGCCCATCACGGGGCTTTGGGTAAAAGCACTAACAAGTCCAATAATAATCGCCATAACAACAACAAAGATAGCGAGCGTTTTGTTCTGCCTACTCAGATACGCGAGTGCTCCTTCTTTAATTGCTGAAGATATCTGTTTCATCTTCTCTGTTCCAACATCCTTTTTCATAACATAGGCAAAAAGTCCAAGTGCTAAGAGTATAGAACTAGCCCCAGAAATCAAACTCAGTACAAACCAGCCCATTCAATCACCCCCACTTTAAGATAAAGTTATGGAACAATACATTTCCATATTTTAATTCAAAATATCTCAAGAGTCTTACGATGTGTAGGTGTCTAATGACATAGGTTTAGCAAAACTATTCACATTCTATTATACTCTTTTCTCATGTAGTCGTGCAAATTTCGTTAAACCATTATTCGACAATAGGAGAGAAGTTCGTGTAAAAGTCAGCAAAGGACAATTAATGGCAAGTGGTTTGGCCAGAAATGGGAGCCTTTCAATTTTATTTCCTTTTCAAAAAGGATTGAAAATATTAGCTTTGCTCAGGAATTCTATGATTCGAATATTAAAATGCATATAAGTTTCTAAAAGCATAATTACTGTAGTTTTCCTGCTGAATACTTGATTTAACATTTCATGAAAATGTGTTTATTATAAATTAGTAAGAAAACTTTACTTATTATTAGAACCGTGAATTCGCTTATGATCAAGAACTATTTTTTCAATTTGTTAATGCTGTTAATTTGCATGTTTTCTTGATATTAACCAATAGCTGGAGGTGACTTTATGGATTATTTAGAAAACAACGTAAAGATTAAGTCAGCGAAATACATCGGAGAACTCTTTACAAACAATCTCTCACGGGTTATAGGACATGATGGAGCGTATTCAATCCCACTTGACGATGGAAGATCCTTTTGGACTTTTGGAGATACGTTGATTGGGCCGAATCGTTCTGATTATGATCATGAAAAAGAATTAATAGACGTGTGGTTAAGCAAGGAGTGGGCAAAAGAGAATATTAAAATGATTGAGAATACGGGCTGTTTTACTAATACAAAAACAGGACAAGAACTATTATCATCAAGACCATTCTACGTTGAAAAAGATGGAATTGCAAGAGAGATCGTAAGTACCGCTTTGGCACCAAATAGGGGCAATCGATACAGACCAATTTGGCCTATGGATGGTTTTTGTTATAATGGGAGACTATATATTTTCTATATTTTGGTTGATTGTGGCTTTTTCGATCCTTCGAAAAATGAGCAAAACTTGGATATTAACTTGTATGGCGTTGGATTAGCTAAATCAAAGTATCCATTCTACGATTTTGAGAGACTGAGACCCACGAGTTATCCTGTTCCTCCAAAGGACTTGTCTAACTACTGCGAATATCCATTTCTTTGGTGGAATTGTGAAGTGCCTAACAAATTTGGTGAACAAGTTCCAGCTTTTGGTACCGCCGTTCTGAAAAGACTCGTAGACGGATATGTTTATATCTATGGTAGCAGGGTTGATAAGATAGACAATGAAATAGTACACGGAGTTTACCTTTCGAGAGTAAGACCAGAGTATATCGAAGACTTAAGCCATTATGAATACTATTCGAAACATGGATGGATAAAACAACCTACAGACCTAAAATTGCTTTTTGATGGAAACGCAAATGAGCTTTCTGTCTCGTTTAATCCATACTTAAACAAATACATAACAATATATTCCTTTGCAGGTAGGGTTGCCTCGAATGGCGTCGTATCTTCAGGAGCAATGGAAGAGATTCACCTTAGAACTGCGGATGATCCTTGCGGTCCATGGAGTGAACCTGTTGTCCTATATAATCCGAGAAAATCCATGAGTTTGGATATATGCTATGCTGCAAAAGAACATCCTGAGCTTGCAGAAGAAAATGGGAAAATTATCTATCTCACTTTTGTTAGTCACCAAAGATACTGGCCTGAATTGGTTAGGGTTGAATTCGAATAGGAGGCTTATGGTATGTACTATTTGGAATCCGATTTAAACATAGTCCCAAAACAAAGCAATTTGAAGCCAATAATGAACAACGTAAACGAAGTTTTATCATTCTTAACACGTTCTTTTGACGAAGGGCGGGCCTTTAATCATAAGCCGTTGATAATAGCTTTCGATGGCTACGTTGGGGCAGACTGGTCCATTGTATTTAGGTTGAAAGAAGAATTGGAAAAACATGGTATTTCAGTTAATTTAATAGAGAGCATCGATTTTTTCAAGAATCCTCAGGAAATATGGGGAACAATAGAACCATACATAACTGTAGATGAACATTTTGGAAGAATGTATAAAGGAGATTTAAGTGATTTTTTGGATGAGAATGCAGTAGTTAAAGTAAAGGAAAAAATAAAGAAATCCAGCGATAATGTCATTATATGTTTTGGATATGGTTCTTCAAACAGAATGACAAACACTTTTTACGATTACGTGTTTTACATTGACGTAACCCACGAGGATTTTATTAAAAGCGTTCAAGAAAGAAATCTTTGGTTCGTTCCGAAAGAAGGCTTGAATGCTCAAGGTGCTGCAGATGTCGGTATGTCGGTTCAAACATTTAAATTGACAAGATATGTGTACGCTCCACTTTTTGACAAACACCGAAGAAGTGTTCTAAGAAGAATGGACTTTTACGTAAGTGCAGGTACTCAACAGAAAATCATTCCAAGATCGACATTTGATTATATTATGTCCAGACTCTCTCAACAACCTTTCAAACTCAAACCTCTTTATATACAGGGGCCTTGGGGCGGGCAGTGGATAAAGCAAAAACGAAGAATACCTGAAAACTATAGAAATTGTGCCTGGGCTTTTGAAGCCGTAACCTCTGATATGAGTTTGTTGGTCGAGTTTGGTGAGGATGTTTTCGAAGTGCCTTTCGACACTTTTTTAGCAAAAAATCCGAAATATATATTAGGAGAGAGAGCTTTCAATAGGTTTGGTTACTTTTTCCCTCTGCGTGTCCATTACGACGATAGTTATGATGGGGGAAACATGGCCATTCAAGTTCATCCTGATCATTCTTATGTCCAAAAACAGTTCTCCGAAAAGGTTGGACAACAAGAGGCATACTACATAGTTGAAGCGAAAGATGATTCGGAAGTTTTTCTTGGACTAAAAGATGGAATCAATCTGGACGATTTCTTTGAAGATGCTTTGAAATCGAAGGAAAACCGTACGTTTTTGGATTACCAGAAGTATGTAAACTCTTTTCATAGTAAGCCAGGAGACTTATTTCTAATACCCTCTGGAACTGTTCATGCCCTTGGGAAAAACCAAGTCTGTTTGGAAATAGGAACCAGCTATGGTTACACTTTCCATATATATGATTACCTTAGGCCAGATTTAAATGGCAATCTGAGAGAGATACATTTGGATCATGCATTCAGTGTTCTCAATTCGCATTTGAATCTCAATTTTTCACCCGATAGACTGAGGCCAACACTTGAGGCTATTAGAGTTCAAAGAAATGGGACCGAGTATCTTTTTGAAAGGATAAAAGAGATACTTTTTGAGGTACGCAGAATTGAATTTTCCACACTATGGGAAGACGATACCTTTGGAGATTTCCACATCTTGACGGTTATCAAGGGAGATAAAATCAGAATACAGTCAGAAGGCAGCACAAATAGTGACATCACCGTTTACAATTCGAAGACCCTAATAGTTCCCGCCTGTTTCGGCAGATACACTATACAAGGTGGCCAGAATTGTGTCGTCGTAAAGGTTTTAATCAAAAGAAGTACAACCTAAATTTCAAGTAGAATCTCTTTAAAAACTTTTTCTCAGTGAATTATTAGGAGGTCCTTAAGATGTATGCTATAGCATTGGATATGGGAGGCACCTTTTTAAAATCGGCAATTGTTAGCAGCGAAGGAGAAATAGTAAGGGAGACCTTTCGTAAGACACCTTCTTTATCGAACTGCTCCAAGGATGTAATAATAGAAAACATGTTGAAGACATTGCTGATGCAACTTGAAAGAGCAAGAGAACTCAATATCGAGATAAAAGGCATAGGGATTGGAATACCGGGACCAGCTGATTATGAAAGAGGAATATTGTACATTCCTCCAAAACTAAACAAATATCATGCTGTCTATGGGATAAGTTTAAGAGACGAGATTGTACGACACTTAAATGTCGATAACGTAATATTTGAGTTGGATTCGTTCCTTTTTCTAAGAGGTGAAAGTTGGTTGGGGGCTGCTAAGAATCTCAACAGAGTTATAGGAATAACCTTAGGAACCGGATTGGGGTCCGCTTTCATGATAAACGGGGAAATAGTCATAGATGAAACAATCACACCTCCAGAAGGGTGGATAGGTGGTTTAGCATATGGTGATGGGATAGTTGAAGACATAATTTCAGCAAGATGGATTACATCCCAGTACAAGAAGCTGAAAGGTATTGATAAGGATCTTGAGGTAGAAGAAATTGCTCACTTTGCAGAACAAGGAGACCAGACGTGTCAGAAGATTTTTGAGGAGCTTGGAATGAATTTGAAGTCCGTTCTTGAACCAATTGCATTAAAATTCAGACCAGACAGCATAATTTTCGGTGGACAAATATCAAAGTCCTTCAAGCTGTTTGCTGGTGCACTCAAGAGTGGATGGACTCAGTTACCTTTCCCTGTAAAAATAGGGACTGCAAAATACATCGATCTCAGTTCCATTTATGGTGCTGCACATCTCATTTTCTCAAATTGTCAAGATCAAAGTAAAATTGATTCTTTCCGTGATCGGCTAACATGATTATCTTAGATGCCTAATGAATTATATATGAGTGGAGAAATACTTGGTGGTCTGACAGTTTCGTTAACTTACTAAGCATGTCCGCATATATACATACACTTCACAAACAACAGAATATTGACATTTTTGATTTGAGGCTTTCTCTTGAACGATAGAGTAAATGGGATTTTGATTCAAACAATTCAATGATGCAGAAAGAAGGGATTGAAGATGTCAAAGGGGGTCAATGGAATATCTGCTTTTAAGGTTGAGAGTTCTTTGTTTTTTGTAACTTCCGAAGATGAGCTAAAGCAAGTAATTTTTGTAGAAATTGAATCAGATCAAGAGATATCTAAAGCACAGTTGATTTTAACAGGGAACAATCAAAAGATTGTGCAAGAAGTTGACAAAATCTATAGTGGAAAAACAACCTTAGAAATGTATGTCCCGGAAGTCAAGGCCAAAACTACGTACAATGTCACGCTTAAGTGGGATGACAACAAAATTGAAAGTACAGTAACAGTCACGCCACAAAAGCATTGGGTTGTCCACATCATTCATCATTCCCATTTGGATATAGGATACACAGACCCGCAAATCGAAGTACTAGATCACCATTTGAATTATTTGGATCAAGTTCTTGAACTATGTGATTTACAAGATGACGATCCAGAAACCAATTTCAAATGGGTTGTTGAAACAACTTGGCCTCTAAAATATTGGCTGAAGAGTCGCCCTTCTAAACAAGTTAAGAAGATGATCCAAATGATAAAGGAAGGAAGGATCGAGGTATGTGCAGCTTATATGAATATGCATACTGAGGCCTACGATATAGATGAGCTCGCTAGAAGTTTCGAAACAGCTCAGATGCTTCGAGATGAATACCAGATAGAAATCTGTACAGCAATGCAGAGCGATGTGCCAGGTCTAACAAAGGGATTCTTAACGTGCTTAACAGACATGGAAATCAAATATTTATCTGTAGCACACAATTATGCAGGGCGTGCTATACCACATTTGCTTTCAGGTCCAAAATTAAGGCGCCCCTTTTATTGGAAGCTGGATCAAAAGAATGAAAAAAGGGTCTTAGTTTGGTATACAGACACACCACACGGAGTATATATGGAAGGAAATTTGCTGGGTTTATCAAAGAGTTATGAAGAAGTGTTTGCAAAGTTGCCTTCCTTACTCAAGGAAATGCAAGATGATAATTACGAGTTTAGTGATGTGCATATAAGAGTTCAAGGTACGTTCTGGGATAATGCCGGACCAAGCACTATCCCATCTCAGATAGCCAAGGCTTGGAATGAAAGATGGGCTTATCCCAAGCTAGTTACTTCTACTAACAGGCAATTTTTTGAAAAGATAGAATCTGAGAAGACTACGAATATTCCCAATTTCTGTGGAGATTGGACCGATTGGTGGTCAGATGGAATAGCCTCCAATGCTTATGCAATGGGATTAAACAGGAAGGCTCACCAATTACTGAGGTCTGCCCAAACGCTGCACAGTATTCTAGACCTTGGGGGTAATGAGCATAACTATCCTAAGGAAGAGTTGGATAGGGCCTATGAAGAGATGACTTTGTTTGATGAACATACGTGGGGAGCTTGGAATCCGTGGGAGAATTCTCTAAGGCACAACACATCGGGTGACATCCAATGGAGCATCAAAAGGAACTTTGCACAATCAACTTACGATAGAAGTCTTCTTGAATATCGTAGGGCATTGAATCTATTTCCTGAACTTTTGGAAACAAGATACGACAAAGAGTCGAGCTGCATCATTGTCTATAACGCGAGTTCTTTCAATCGTACAGATGTTGTTAATGTATTTATCCCACTTGGGAAGTGTGATGTAAGGAAAGGACTGAAGATCTTAGATGAAAATGGTGAAGAGGTGAAGTATTCCTTAAGGTTTCATATGGGAGAACGACCTGAACCAATTGGTGCAACAATAACTTTCAGTGCAAGAAATGTTCCTCCGTTTGGCCAAATCAGCTACCAAATAGTACCAGAAGAAATGGAAAATCTTGGCCAAAGATCTATGAATCATGATGCAGAAAGCGTGATGGAAAATTCGTTTTACAGAATTACTTTCGATCCGGATACTGGTGGGATCCTTAGCATCATAGACAAAGAAATAGGCCAAGAACTAGTAAATTCAGACGCTGCTTTTCTCTTCAATGAATACATCTATGATCAATATACTACAGCTCCTCGCTTCAATCATCTGTCCTCACGCACAGTGGGAAGTGCACAAACACTTCTTGGCAGCCGTTGCTCGCCGAGTGTGTTAAAGCGAAATATGGGAGACAAAGTGAATCGTAACAGTGTGTCAAAAATAGGGTTGATAGAGAAAAATGATGTATACCAAAAAGTATTAATAACACTACATTTGCCTGGTTGTGAATGGATTGAGCAGGAAGTAATACTGTACGATGAAATTAAGAGAATAGATATTGTCAATCGTCTGAAGAAGATAGAAACTGAAGTAAAAGAAGCAGTATATTTTTCTTACCCATTTAACGTACAAGACGGAAAGATACGGTACGAAGTGACTGGAGGATACGTCTCTTTAGACGATGAGTTTGTACCTGGTTCTTGCCACTACCTGAAAGCAATTCAAAATTGGGTAGCCATAAGTAACTCGAAGTATACCATTCTTTGGGGTACTTTGGAAGCCCCGTTGATTCAACTACGAAACATTCATGTACCTTATAATCCATTTGAAAAAACGCTTGAAACTGATGAACCTTACACTCTGTACTCTTATGTTATGAACAACATATGGGATACAAATTTCCCAAATAAGCAAGGCGGAGAGGTGGAATTTCATTACAGTATCACAAGCCATGCCAGGGATTTTGATCCATTGATTGCAAGTAAATTTGGAGAAGAACTTCAAAATCCGTTATCTGGAATTACAGTTCCATACCAGCTTAATACAAAGAGTTCTTCTTTCGTCTCCACAAATGTTGAAAATGCAAAGATCTTAGGAATAAGAAAACTAGGAAAGGATAGATACCAAGTCCGTGTTCAGGAAATTGGTTGTAATGATGCGAATGTTGAGTTGAATATATCAGGTGCCCATATAAAAGAGGCATTTATTTCAAACATTGGAAATGGGAAGCTTAGACGGATAAAGAACGAAGAAAATAAGATAAGTTTCAAGATCGAAAAAAATGAAATAAAGACAGTTGTTTTCACAGTCTAGCAAAGGCATTGAATATGGATAAGAAATTGGAAGATACTTCTGGGAAACTAATTTGCACTCAAATACTTTCGAGGAAGAATCAACAATGATTTAAAATGATTTGATTTATAGTGAGATGTTTGACATTAGTGTTGAAGACATAGCACCAAGACAAGATCTTTGAGGATGAATTAGACCAAAAGTTCAGTGCAAGAGAAGGGAGGTTGAAAGTGTGGTGAAGCTTAGGTACGTCAAAGAAAATGGCACAACATCACCGAGGAAGGGAGGTAAAGGATTGGGTAGAAAAATTTGACCTTGCGGTAGGTAAATTTGTAAGAAAGAAGCGAGTGGATGCTGTTAACTTGGTGTGATGATAGCGAGTAAAAAAGGAGGGGATATTTATGAAATTAACGAGGAATTTCTTAATTGCTTTGTTTATGTTGATTTTAACTACCGCATCTTTCGCAGCTCCCGTTGTAATAAGATTTTGGCATTGTTACGATGCTGGAATAGCAAAACAGACAATTGATCAATTAGTTGCAGATTTCAACAAAAGCCACGATGGAAAGATACAAGTAGAGGCTTTGGGAATTTCATTTTGGGACTACTGGGATAAACTCAGAATCAGTATTGCAGCCGGTCAAGAGCCCGATGTTTTTGTAAACGACCTTGGAAATGTTGGAATGAGAGCTAGTTCGGGTATCTTACTTGACTTGGCTCCATACTTAAAAAAAGCAGGGATAGATGCTAATAAAACATTCTTTAAATCTCCGTTAGACATGTGTAGATGGAAGACTGGAATATATGCTCTACCTTTTGAGACAGATATAAGGCTACTCTTCTACAATAAGGACTTGTTTGTCAAAGCTGGATTAGACCCAAACCGTCCACCCAAAACATGGAATGAACTGTGGCAGTATGCTGATAAAATAACAAAAAAAGACTCTAAAGGGGATTATGAAGTTCTTGGTTTTAACCCAATGTACGCACAATCCTACTTCTGGATGTACGTATGGGGGAATGGTGGCGATTTCTTGGATAAGGATGGAAATCTTGTAGTGAATAGCCCAATCGTTGTAAAATCTCTTACAGAATGGAAACAAATGGTCGATCGCTTGGGTCTCGAAAAAATCCAAAAGTTCAATGCAACTTATCCTTTAGGTCTGAATGATGCATTCATAAACAAAAAACTTGGAATGGTCATACAAAATAACACATTTTTTAGTCAGTTGAGAGATTATGCCCCTGATCTAAACTATGGAGTTGTTCAAATACCTTATCCAGTTAAACCTGTGAGTTGGTCAAATGGATTTTCTATCGAGGCATCATCCAGAAGTCGTTACAAAGATGCTGCTGCAGAGTTCATCATTTACTTGACTAACAAGAGTTCTGCCTATCTTTTCGCAAAGAATGTCACATCACTAGTAGGGAATAAAGAGGCAGCCTCATCTCCAGATTTGATGTCAAATGAAATGTGGAAATTATCTGTTCAAACTTTGGATATCAGCCAATTCAGACCATTTGTACTCGAATACCCACTCTGGTATGAAGACTTGCAGAAAACTGTTGAAAGTGTCTTATATGACAAAGCAACTCCAAAGAAAGCACTTGATGATCTGCAAAAGATGCTAGAAACGCAAATACAAAAGTATAGACTTACCCACTAAAATTTCGTTACAACAATCTTCCTGTACTTCGAAAGTTGCTCGAGTTAGGTGTACCTGTGCCTAACTCGAGCTTAAATGAGATTGCCTTTGGACCCTCTCGAATTGGTTAACGAGAATATTATATCTTCTTTTTGGAGGTTATAAAATGCCAGAAAAACCGAAAAGCTCTTTTTGGAAGAGAAAAAGTCTCGTTGGTTATTTATTTGCTGCTCCGTGGATCATTGGGTTAGTATGCTTCATAATAGGTCCGATCTTTGCTTCTTTTTTCTTGAGTTTTACAACTTACGATGGGATCAATCCCCCAAAATTGATAGGATTTATGAATTATAAGATCCTTTTTACACTGGATCCGAGTTTTTTGAAAGCCTTGGGCAATACATTTTATTACATGGTTGGGTCCGTTTTCTTAAAAGTTCTGCTTGGATTGATCTTTGCAGTTTTGCTGAATAATGCTGGAAAATTCATGGGTGTTTTTAGAACGATATTTTTTCTCCCAGTAGTCTTACCAGCGATTCCGGTGATGTTTCTTTGGATGATGCTTTTCAACCCTAGTAGTGGCTTGATAAACCAATTTCTAGGAGTTTTTGGAATAAATGGCCCATTATGGTTAAACTCCCCAATCTGGTCCAAGCCTGCTTTAATACTAATGAGCCTTTGGGGAATAGGAGGTATCATTGTCATTTTCCTGGCGGGACTTCAAGGAATACCAACTGAATTATACGAAGCTGCGGAATTAGATGGTGCGAATAAGATACAACTGTTTTGGAAAATTACTGTACCAATGTTAAGACCAGTCATTTTTTTCAATGTTGTCACCGGACTCATCGGTGCTTCCCAAGTTTTCGCAGAAGCCTATGTAATGACCGGAGGAGGTCCTTTGGAATCAACAACATTTGTAAATTTAATGATCTACAAACTTGCATTCAAGGACGTTCAGATGGGATATGCTTCTGCAATTTCGGTTGTAATGTTCATGATTCTAGTCCCCTTGACTATACTGCTATTTAGAATATATCGAAAGCAAGCCGAGTTTTGAGGAGGGGTTGCTAATATGAGAAGTCAGAAAAGAATGAAATTAATAAGGGAAATAATCTTGTATACTGTGTTGACATTGTTTAGCATAATATTCTTAATTCCCCTTTTTTGGATGATCTCAACATCTCTAAAACAAGAGGCTCAGGTCATGGTTGTACCTATTCAATGGTTTCCAAAACCACCTCAATGGCGAAACTACATAGATGCAGTAAAGGCATTCCCTTTTTTTAGGTACTTTTGGAATACTTCATTCTTGGCCATTTTGAACGTAGTAGGTACTTTATTCAGTGCATCGCTTGTTGCATACAGCTTTTCAAAACTACGCTGGAAAGGTAGAAACCAGCTATTCTATATAACCATAGCTACAATGTTTATACCATCGCAAGTCTTGATCATACCCACTTATCTTTTATTCTCAAAACTGGGTTGGGTAAACACTTACCTTCCCTTAGTTGTTCCAGCGTTTTGCGGTGGAGGAGCTTTTAACATATTCTTGCTAAGACAATTCTTTGTTTCAATACCAGACGAGTTGTTGGAAGCAGCCAGAATTGACGGCGCATCTGAATTCAGAATCTATTCTCAAATTATGCTCCCTTTATCAAAGCCAGTATTGTTTACTGTCTCTATTTTTACTTTGCTTTTTTCATGGAATGACTTTTTTGGACCATTACTTTACTTGCACGATCCAGAAAAATGGACTCTTGCAGTTGGGCTAAGAAGTTTTCAACAACAGTATACTACCACGTGGAGCTTATTGATGGCTGCATCGACACTTACTGCTCTTCCTTTAATAATAATGTATTTTGTATTTCAAAAGAACATAACGAGCGGTTTCGCTTTAAGTGGGAGTGGTAAATAATGAAAAGATTTGTTTTGGTTATTGCGCTCCTTATTTTGTCAACACCGTTTGCATTTGGAAATATAGACAAAGTCTTTATAATCCCATTCAGCCATTTGGATATTGGTTTCACAAAGACCCAAGAGGAAGTCTCCCAAGAATACGTGCAGATGATGGACAGTTTGCTGCAAATGATGGATGCTTTCCCAAACTTTTGCTTTACGATTGAAACGTTTTGGCAACTGGAGCAATGGCTGGAAACATCCCCAGAGCCTTGGAAAATTCAAAGGCTAATTCAGTATATTAAAGAGGGACGTGTAGAGTTAGCGGGTGCTTATGCCTCTATGCATACGGGTTTCATGAATAAACTCTCACTATTGGAGACGTTTAACAGTTCTATAAAATTTTCAAAAGAAAACAATTTTGCAATTACCACTGTCTTGATGAATGATGTCCCAGGGTACGTACAAGATCTGCCAGACACTCTTTCTGAAAATAACATCCCATACTTTATGTCAGGAATAAATGACAAATATGCACAAGTCCTTCAGCTTCCTGGATCAGTTGATGTTTTCTATTGGGAAGGGCCAAATCATGGAAAAACTCTTACATGGATAACCAAAGCAAGTTATATGGAAGGGCTCACATTCAAAAGCATTTCTTCCATAGAAAGCTATGTGGAAAGGCTGGAAGAGGAAGGCTATCCTTACGATGCTGTTGCTATTCTGGTCGCAGCAGATAACAGAGGACTGGAACCAGGTTTGGTTAGCTATCTAAATCTTACGGAAAATCCCGCTTCTTCCGAACTTCAAATTGAATTTTCAACTCCCAGTAAGTTCTTTAAACACATGGAGGAAAAGTACAAAGACGTTATCCCAGTCTACAAAGGCGATTGGTCTGGATTCTGGGAAATTGTAAAGACTGGTGGCCCATACTCGTCTTCTCTCATCAGATGGAGCCAAGAGATTTTGCAAGGACTAACTTATTCGAACATGATAAGTACCGAAGATCCTTTGTATCATATTGCAATGAAGAACATTTTACTGTATTGTGAACACACCGCTGCTCCGGGGGCAGGTTGGCCGGGGAACTATACTCTTAAACAAACATCCACCTTCAATGAAACGGTTACTGGATATGCGTTAACAGCTTACAACAGCGTCCAAGAAATTATTCAAAAAATGGTACCAAATGAAGCTCAGTCCAACAAGATTTATGTACTTAATCTTGGAAACTCTGAGCAACAAACTCTTGTCAGATTTTGGTTGGACAATTGGGATCCAAACATTGATGTCTTACTGGAGTTCGATGGAAGAGAATATATCGCGTATCCTTTTGCCTTAGCGTTCAGTGATCCATGGAATCAGGTCAATAATGGATACGAGGTATATATGAAGCTACCGAAAGGGCTCTCTGAGATCACAATTAAAGGTATAATTAATGACAAGCAAACAAAAACAACAGCAAATTCAATCATAGAAAACGCGTTCTATAGGATAACTGTAAAGCCTGATGGTACATTTGACATTTTTGACAAGAGCTTGGAAACATGGGTAGCAGTGAATGTCGGAAAATTTGAACATGCTTACACAAACTCTATGCAAATAAGGGAAGAAGAGCACCCTGTTGTAGCATCATATACTTTATGCGAGAACTCTCAGCAGAAGATTATGAAAGTCATGCTCGATAATTCTCCTATTATTGAATTGGACATAACTCTTCCAGTCAATGAGAAGAAAATTCTTTTCAGTTATTTCATAGATCAAACAAAAATTCCGTATATTCCTTATGAAGATCATTCAATTAATTATTTCCTTAGAGTTCCTGTGAACTCATGTGGAAAATTCGTTTATAAGGGCCCCGATTCCATTGTGAAGAACCCTTATGAATTCCCTGCACTGAGACCAGACCAAATAGCCGTCGGAGATGTGTTTGCTTTAGAGTCGGATGCTTTGACTGTGACCATGGCCACAAGGCAGGCTTTTATGGTTGGTTTTGATTCAACAACAAACTCGTTCGATTTTTTACTCTTAAAGCATTACGATGAGACAGCCACGAAAGATTTAGGAATAACTCGACTTGAAAATGTAGAACCAGGCAGCCCAGATGTATTGGCATTTTCGTTTTTCTTCACTACAAGTAAAAAAATCGATATGGAAGGCGCCGAAAACTTCATGAAACCACCAATAACGTTAAATAGAATCAACGCAAAATGATATGGTATCACACAAACAACTGAGAGATTAGGAGGTGTATCTATTATGGCAGAGAAAAACTATCTGCAGTGTTTCGAATCATTTAAATATGAAGATGAGTTCATAACAATGCCATACAGATTATTCGAACCGAAAATTGAACATGGAAAGAAATACCCATTAATAGTCTTTTTACACGGTGTTGGTCAAAGAGGTTGTGATAATCAAGCACAGATAACTGCAAATGAAGGAGCAACCATCTGGGTGACTGATGAAATTCAAGAAGACCATCCGTGTTTTGTGTTAGCTCCTCAATGTCCAGGAAATGCATATTGGGGGCTTGGATTCTCCACTACATCAGCAAAAGAGCTTACTCCTAACTCATTACTTGCTACCGTGGCAATCATCATCGATTCCATAGTTGATAAATACCCTGTTGATAGTGATAGAATTTACATAACGGGTCTTTCAATGGGTGGATTTGGAGCTATCACACTTCTGACATTACATCCGGAGAAATTTGCTGCGGGTGTCATTATGTGTGGCGGAGGAAATGCTACGAGATTACATAAGATTAAGCATATTCCTTTGTGGCTGTTCCATGCAGAGGACGATAATACAGTACCTGTCAATCTATCAAGGGAGGTTGTTGAAATACTCAAAAATCTGGGGGCGAAAGAAGTTAAATATACTGAATATCCCAAGGGCTATATGGATTCATTAGGACTCGATTCACATGAATCATGGGTACCAAGCTATAGAAATAAAGAGATGGTCGAGTGGCTATTCGAGAAGAAGAGATATTCTTGTGGCTACTGAGACATTGTTATACTACAATATGAATGTACCATATCGACCAATGCAATGTTCTCTAAATCGCATAAGATAGAAAATTTGTGGGAGTTTTGTAAAAAAGTGAAGAGAGAGTACCAACAGGTGGACAAGTTTGAAATATAAGTGAAATTATCCGAGAAAAGATATTCGTATAAATGGAAAAGCAGATGTATAATTTGATGTATAATTTAAGTTGTTGGAAGAACAATCTTAGAGATTATTAGTCTTTGGCCAGCATATCAAGAACTAATAGAAATAATTTTGCTGCTGTTGACATGAATACTCTCTTTTCATTTAAAACCGTACACAAGTATTTTCACGGCCAAGCCAAAACTCAACAAGATTTCGGCGAGTTGAATAATGCCAATGATGATGAATAAATCAAAGTTACTTCTCGAAAATGTTAGAGAAGAGACGATTTTTCATTATCTTCAGAAATTTCAATACACAGCTACCGTTAATGCGAGGAGGGTTATTTTTGAGCAATCAGAATGGATCAATAAGGGTTAGTAATTCAATGAGAATATTGGACCTATTAATTGATAAAGAACTGTCAAGAGTAGAGCTCGCCTACGAAACTGGACTTACCAAAACTACGATTGGTGAAATAGTAAGAGAATTTCTGGAGATAGGTTTTATAGAAGAAAGTAAAAACTTCCCAACTGGTGTAGGTAGACCATCTATAAATCTAAAAATAGCAAAAGATTTTGCTAATGTGATTGGCGTAGGTATACTTAGAGATAACGTAAATGGTTGCATTATCAACGCACAAGGTGATGTTCTATATACTGCAAGTTGCTCATTTTCAGAGGGCAAACCAAAGATAGAAACAGTGTACGAAGTCATAGACAATTTAATAAGCAAAGTGGCACTCACAAAAGGAAAAGTAGAAGCAATAGGTTTAGGAGTCCCAGGACCTTTGGACACCGAGAAAGGAATTATAAAGAAGCCGCCAAAGTTGTCAGGGTTTGATAATTTTCCAATAATAGATAGCATAAAGAAAAGATATAACGTATTTGCCTGCTTGGAAAACGATGCTGACATGGGAGCAATAGGCGAGAAATACTATGGAAAGGGGAAGGGGTTAAGTTCTTTCATATATATTCTTTATGACAAGGGCATTGGTTCAGGGGTAGTTATCAATAACAATCTCTATCATGGACTATATGGCTACGCTGGAGAAATAGGACAAACTCCATTATTGAAGGATGGAAAGTTTGAATACTTTGAAAATGAATATGGAACGGATAGTATAATAAGAAAAGTTAGTAATATAATCTCTAGGCCCATAAAGAATTTTCAGGAACTTGAGACATTATCCAATGTGGAAAGAAATGAGATAAAAGGTTTTATAAAGGAGCTTTCAGAGCATTTTGCAGTGATAATTCTTTCTCTCATATATTACTTTGGAATTTCCAACATCTTTATAGATGGAAGGATGAAATACTTAGGAAGTGATTTTTTGGACCAGTTGATTGATATTGTAAGAACTCTTATCTTCCACGAGCATGAAATACAGATTTCCCTTTCAGATTTAGGTGAATATGCAATCTCATTAGGAGCTGCCAAATTCGGCTTAATCAAATATCTGAAGAAAAGAGTTGTTGAATACCTACAAGAACATAACAACAGATATTTTATTGAGATCTAATTGTTCTTTGAGAAAGGAGACAAATTCTTGGTGTTTCAAATAGTAGATTTAAAAGGCTCAAAAAAACGCCGCAACAAGTATTAAAACTTGTGCGGCGTTCTTCTACTTTTTTGATGCTTGAGTTCGTGATTTGTCGAATTACAAGACAAAGGCAGTTTACAACGTAGTTGTCGAAGCCACTGGATAGTCGATCTCTTCAAGCTTCTTGATAACTTTATCGATGTTACCAGTATTGATCGTGACTTTCTTTTCCTCTACGGAGACTTCAAAG
>Ga0208461_1001313_pt1 | contig 22714 bp, 23 predicted proteins | sample AD_JPNTR4_MetaG_FD_184448 | JGI IMG/M metagenome (GOLD analysis project Ga0208461, IMG submission 184448) | Active sludge microbial communities of municipal wastewater-treating anaerobic digesters from Japan - AD_JPNTR4_MetaG (SPAdes) (version 2) | ecosystem: Engineered > Bioreactor > Anaerobic...
TTTCTCGCAAGCGTCTTTAATTTGGTTAAAGGAGAACATCCTTGAGCCGTACAAGATTTCTTTCATCGCCTCAAGTTCAGCGGTTACTTTATTGAGAAGTTTGATTTTGTTGGTCATGGTTGTTTGATGGTTGCTAACTGTTTATAGAATAACCCCCACTTCATATATTGTCAAGGGTCAATTTAGGCTTGTTTTAAGGAACTTCAAGTAATCCTCAATGATCTGCCTTACCACCTCGGCTCTGGTGGTTTTTCTGATGATTGTCAACTTCTCAATCATTTCCCACTGCTCACGAGTGAAGCGGATTTTTTGTTCGATAAAATCTCTTTTAGTTCTTTTCATATATAATTTAATCTACCGCCAACATGGGGTTCTTGGTTGTTACCCCGCTAACTGTTGGCGGTATCTATTTATAATATTTGCTAACTATAAGTATAAATACCAAGTGTCCTGTACTTTGTATCTAACTTCAGGCTTTCTATAGAGAAACATGTCCACTCTAGTTTTGAATTTGTGACAAGGCACACACAACGCTTGTCCATTATTGATATCAAACCTTTTCTTTTTGGACAAATACCAAGGATCTATGTGATCTGCTTGTAGATACACCCCAGTAGCCCCACATGATTGACAAATGTGTCCGTCTTTTTCCAGGACAGACAGTCTCCATTTTTTAGGACGATGTTGTTGTAAAGAAGATCCGTTGTTCCAGTTTGTATTTTTTTCACCCCTAACTTTATCCGCTGTAAACAAAGTGTGTTTGTTCGAGCATTTTTTTGAACAGTATTTTCTTTTGTTTGAAGGAACATCTTGAAACACCTTTCCACACTCAGGACAAACGTGCCTTGTTTTTTTAACTGACCTCATTTCAGATATTTTAGACGCAACAGTTCTGTGCCAAAAAGAAATATAACACTCTCTGGAGCAAAACTTCCGTCTATTAGATTTGTAATCTACAAACGATTTCTGACATTCGGGGCAGATGATTTTTATTTTGGCCATCTTGCTTTTGTTTTTTTTAATTTTTCTTTTATTTCCTTCTCGTTTAGCTCAGCCCATTCAGGGTAATTATTATACTTTGGTAGTCCTTGCCATTTCTCCACCGGCTCGAATACCGGCACCACCTTATCTTTCAAAGCTTGGTTATAGTTGTCAATAATGGCATCAATATCTTTTTGGTATTTCTTGGTTTCTTGCACCACCATCCATAAACGGTAGTCATCTGAGGCCACATAGGTGATAGCGAAGTGGCTATGACCTTCAGCAAGTGCGTAAAAAGCACCTTGTAGGCTGTGACCATACTTCGGGGTGCGATCCTTCATTAACCACTTAAAGGCGGCGTTGGTGACACTCTTGACTTCGTTACAGATGATACCGTTTTTAAAGTCATAACCCTCACTGGTGTTGATAAGGCTATCAACATATCCAACAGCTCCTCGATACTCAACATACTTTTGTTTGTCCACCACTCCTGGCATTTGAGAAACTACCCAATCCTCGACGTGATTTCCACGAACAAATTTGCGTAGGGTGTACTCGTCTAGTTCCTTTGAGGGTACGCCAAGGGTTTTTAAGATTTGCCACTGAAGGGGGTTGCCAAGTGAGGAGGCGGAGAGTTTGCCGGAAGGGGTATGAGTTTTCTCGCGCTGTTTGTTTTGGCGGATAAGTCGCTCGGCTACAACGCGATTTAGGTGTTGATCAATAATCATAGTTGTTGTTTTTGCTAACTTAAGGTCATCATATACCCCTATTTACAATCCGTCAAGGGGGTAAAGAATAGTTGTCAAGCCACTAAGAAAATCAGATTACTTATAATCACCACAAAGTTCAATCCCAAAAATATCCACATTGGAGTCCTAACTAAAAATGCCTTCTTATCAGGCAAAAGCCTTAAAATTCCAATAATCAGTAAGACAGATAAGAGATTATATAAAATAAATAATCCCCAACCGCCAGTCTCTAAGATATTTCTGACAACAGGATTAGACTCCACCACAAAACTGCCATAATAAGTAATTCCTAGATAGGTGGTAATCACGTCAGCTGTGCGTAATAAAATTAGAAGGGTGATCATAAAGTTTCTCTAGCCAACCCTCGTTTAAGAGGGCTGGTACAAAAACCTGTTAGAAAGGAATTTCATCGTCAGCTAATATCTTCTCGATATCTTCTGGTGATGTTTTTTTCTTCTTTCCACCAATGCCATCAATGTGGATGTCTTTCTTGGCGTTAGCTTCTTTAAGTCCTTCCCATTTAGGGAGTTGTTTAGAAGCTTTTGCAAAAGAGATGATGTTGTTGTAGATGGTTAAGCCGTCAGCGGATGGCTGTTGCTCGACCATAACGTCAACTTGCTTGCCAAGGATGTCGTGTGGGTGGAAGTTTCTTTGTTCATCCTCGGTTGGTTCATGGCCTAGGACTGCAGTAACGAGTTTTCTCAACCAGGCTTTCTTATTGAAAGACTGCGAGCAACGCTTCCATAGGAACCTTCCCTTAGTTGAATCGCCGTTGTCCATTTTCTTATCTTCAAGGATAACAAATTGGAAGTTTAGTAGCTCTTGTTCTATACCTTGAAATTTGTTGAATTGCGTGACCATATTTACATCAAACACCTCAACGGTGTACTTATCTGCTGGAATTGGATCAAATCCGTTACTTTCAGTTTTTATGTTTAGCTTTTGGTCTGGTGCGATCATTTGGTTGTGTTCACCTCCTCTCCATTATCTGTCCAAATAACAATTTGGCGTTTAAGCCATTCGTTAAAATCTACAACTAAAATTCTAGGTGATTTTTCCCCTATATAAACAACTGGCAATGGATTATCTTTATCTTTAATGAAATCGTAGACGGTCTGTCTGGATACGTTAAGAGCCTTCTGGATTTGCTTGATGGTTAATGTTTGCGACTGCATGAATTCATCGTATCAGATTTTGGCTAGTTGTCAACAGTGGGCATCTATTGACATGAGTTGACGGATTTGTTATTGTCAAATACATGCCACCAACCGATCCAGTGATGCAAAAAATAAATAGAGAAATAAAGAAAGAGGGATATAATCGCACGGATCAAGGAAATGCCGAGATAATAAGAGACTTGTTTGGTCGAAGGTTGAGGTATGATCATAGAAGGAAGAGATGGTTGTTATGGCGAGGGAACAGGTGGGAGCCGGACAACATACAAAAGATACATAATTTAGCAGTCAGGTCTGCCAGATGGAGATATGAACAAGCACTGTCTATTGAGGACACAAGCTTAAGGAAAGCTGAATCAAATTTTGCTATAAGGTCAGAGAACAGGTCAATGGTTGAGAGTGCTTTGGCTATGCTTAAGACGATGGACGGGATTGCTGATGATGGCTCTGGGTGGGATTTGAATAATATGGTGCTTTCAGTTGAGAATGGGATAGTAGACTTAGAAACTGGAGAGTTAAGACGGGGTAAACCGGAAGAGAAAATCACGATGGTTGCTAATGTTGAATATGATAGTTCGGCGACAGCCCCAAGATGGGATTTGTTTATTAAGGAAATTTTTGATGGTGATGAGGATGTAATTCACTTTGTCCACAAAGCCCTTGGATACTCTATAACTGGATTGACCACCGCTCAATCAGCGTTTTTCTGTTACGGGACTGGAGCTAATGGTAAGAGTGTGTTGTTTAAGATAATAATGGACATACTAGGAGACTATGCACACGATGCGCCAGCTACACTCTTTCAGCGCAATGAGTATGTGACTAATACTAATGACGTAGCCGAGACGGAACTAAAACGGTTTCTAGTGGCATCAGAGACGCTTAGCACCGCTAAATTAAATGAGCAGAGGTTAAAGGCGTGGACGGGTGGTGATCGAGTGAGAGCTAGATACTTGTATCAAGAGAATTTTAGCTTTGAGCCAACAGTAAAGCCTTGGCTGTTTATCAATCACCGTCCAATCATCCAAGATGATAGTTATGGTTTCTGGCGTAGAGTGAAGTTGATACCGTTTAATAGAACTTTCAAGCTGGACGAGCAAGATCCTTATTTGCTAGACAAGCTAAAATTAGAAAAATCAGGAATTTTGAATTGGCTGATTGCTGGATGTTTGTTGTGGCAGGAAGAAGGCCTTAATCCAGTACCAGAAAAAATTAGCTTTGCCACTAGCGAGTATAGAGCAGAGAATGATGAATTGCAGGCGTTTATAGATGATATGTGTCTACTTCACGGAGAAGTTAAGTCGTCGGATCTTTATAGAGCATACATAACTTGGGCAACCAAAGAACAGTACAAAGAGAAGGAGATAATGTCCAGACAAATGTTTGGAAGAAGAATATCCGATAAGTTTACACCGATCAGAAAAGAATCGTTTAGAGGATATCAAGGAATTTGCTTAAAGTCTCTCTAAAATGACAGATATCCGTCATTTTTTTGAGGCTAAATGACAGATATGACCCCCATTTCCATAAACTTTTTCCATATTTTACTTCGCGAAGGAGTTTATAGAAAATAGGTGTATATCTGTCATTCGTGGCTAAAAAATGACACATATCTGTCATGCCAGGCACAAAATTATAAATTGTTGAGATAGTAAAATGTTAGAGGATAGAATTAGAATAATTGGAAGATCGAGTTTTGATGAGAATGCTTTGGACGAAATGGCTAAGGAGAAATTGAAGGAGTTGAGAAGGTTTTATGTTGATAAGATTAAACCAAAAGAGAAGAGGGCAGCGTTTGCCAGGTGGATGATGTTAAACAATGAGGAGTTTTCTTATCTTTGGATACTGGCACAGGTTTGGTTGTATAGATATTACAAACAACTTGGCGAGCTAGAGAAGAGAGAGAAGAAGTGGAGGTCGTTTTTGTTAAGTAACAAGAATGAGGGGGCGTTAACTGATGGGCAGGTTGAAGATGCCAGGAACTATCCAATTGAGGATCTGATTGATACTAGGGTGTGGGTGTTTGCTAATAGGAAGAAGGCTGCCTGTCCGTTTCATCAGGAAACCAAACCATCCTTCATCATTTATCCTGACAACTCTTGGCATTGTTTTGGTTGTCAAGCTCATGGTAACAACGCCATTGACTTCATTATGCAACGGGACAAGATTGGCTTTAGAGAGGCGGTGCGACGGTTGAGTTGATGGGAGATGGTAGAATGATGACATGAGGATTGTGTGGCTAAAAATTACAGACAAATAACACATGGCACATAAAGCACCAAGAACAGCATGGAAGAAAGGTCAATCCGGTAATCCAAAGGGCAGACCGCCCAAGGGCTACTCGATCACTGAGTGGTTTAAGCAAATGCTTAAGAGCAATCCTGACGTAAAAGAAGCAATAGGGAAATCAATCACGGAAAAAGCTGTTGCAGGTGATACAGCAGCTCAGAAGCTGGTTTGGCAGTATATGGACGGGCTACCCACTCAGCCTGTTGATTACAGGGGTCAACCAATCATTTTCAACGTAACCCGTGGCAAAGAGAAAAACGATTGACGTTAATATATTTGCGCCGACATACCCACACGATGGTCAACGTGCGGTTTTGGACGCGCTAGATAGCGGTACAAGGTTTGTTCAGTTAAGGGCTGGTAGGAAGTGGCGTAAAACATCTCTGGGGGTTTCTTGGCTATTTGAGGGGGCCTTAAGCAACGATCTTGTCTATCCCTACATCGCTCCTAACAGGGTTCAGGCAAAAAATATTGCATGGAATGACCATATCAAGCGTATTCTGGGTGAGTTTAGGGACAAGGGTGTTCCCTACAAGGTTAACGAAACGGAGTTATCAGTACAAATACCCACTAGGGGTAAGGTTCAGTTGTTCGGTGTGGAAAATCAGGAGGCATTGCGCGGTATATCAAACTGGGGCGGTGTGTTTTTGGATGAGTACGACGACTGGGAGGAGGATATTTTCCCGACCATCATTAGACCAAACTTGGCAGTTCACAAGGCTAAGGCTTTGGTGTCTGGTACCCCCAAGGGGTATCGCAACCTCTACAAGCTAGAGGATCATCCAGATTTTAAGTGCTTTCACTTTACTTCGTATGACAACCCTGATCTTGATAGGCAGGAGTTAGAGTCGATGGTTCGTGAGTATCAAGAATATGGCGAGGATTACTTTAGGCAGGAGATTATGGCCGAGTATGTTAAGCCTTATGGAACAGTTTACTCAGAGTGGAATATGAGCCATTATCAGGAGATCCCGTATGACTCCGCACTACCTCTTCATGTTTCGATGGACTTCGGGGTTAATGATCCGACTGCTATTGTTTGGATACAACCATATCAGTCAGAGACCAGAGTTATCGATTATTACGAAGCAAGTGACGCGAGTATAGAACATTTTATTTCCATTATTAACGCAAAGCCATATAAGAAACCAGATCTATTCACCGGCGATCCTGCTGGGAAGGCTCGTACTTTAACTACAGGAACTTCACCTATTGAAATAATGTCTCAAAAAGGAATTCATGTAAAAACAACTGATGGCGTCAGAATTCCCGATCAGATCAGAATGGCTCATTCAAAGATACCTGGTTTATATGTGGCGAAACCACAAGCCGAAAGGTTTAGGGATTGTTTACTGAATTATCGTTATCCTACTAAAAAGGACAGTGCGGTCAATCAATCCAATGAGATTCCAATACACGATCAATGGAGTCATGCTATGCGAGCCTTTGAATACTGGGCTGTGAATGTTGGCACCTCTCTAACCAATAACAATCTTCCAACTATTAGGTATGATAAAAATAAATGGCAGATAGGATAAGGGTCTCTGTCACCAAGATGAAATATGGCTGGAGTAAGTATGGTGGCGCCAGACATGGGATGGTAAAAGAAGAACGACACGGGTCATTTTATTGTCAAGTGTGTGGTAAGGAACAACCTAATGAGATGGGGAGGTATATGATACCTCTTGATGAAGATATGAGAGAGTTCGCCGTGGTTTGTGGTGAATGTAAAAGAGTCGCCATAAGTGCTAAGATTGAAGCACTTGCCACACTGTCTCTTTTGGTGCGGAGTTTGGTGAATAAAGAAATGTGGGAGTCTTGATAACCTCATATCAATTTAAGTAAAACATAAGCAATGGCAAAACAAATAAAGCTTTCTCCTAAGCAAAAAGAAAAAATATTGATTGAGGTTGATTCCCATTATCAGGATTGGAATGAGGATAATAACAAGAGAAGGACGCGAAAGGACGGTTGGGATGATGTGACTGACGCCTATTGGGGAAAGTTACCTGATGACTGGCCATTTATTTCTAGGGTGGTTGATCCAAGAATAAGGACGAGTATTCTTGAAAAGAACGCCAGGTTGACTAATGGCAAGCTAAGGGGGCGATTGGCACCAAGAGAAGGCGGAGATACTTTGGGGGCAAAAATAAACAATGCCCTGCTTGACTACCAGTGGGATAGCGCCAATGATGGAGGGTCAATGTCCATAAAGATGTCAATTTCAGATATGGATGCCAGGCTGTACGCTTCTAAGTTTGCCCTGATTAAATGGAGATACGAAGAGGACGAGGATGGTAATGTGATATTTGATGGCAATGAGTTCTACCCATTGGATATTCGTGATTGTGGTTTAGATCCTGCGGCTTCTCATATTAGGAACGCCAAGTGGTTTCAGCACAGAGAGTGGATGTTTGTTGAGGATCTGGAAAACAAGTCAGATAGTTTCCCTGGATTAGATAAGTTGATAAGTAGGATTAAGCAACAACAGTCAAATAAGGCGGTTCGTTCTTCAGAAAGAAAAAATGAGTATGTGAGCAGGATTAAGACCATCAAGGGTCTGGAGGACAGAGTAGGGTCAGATATTGCTTTTCCAATGGTTGAGATTGTTACAGAATATCGAAAGGATATGTGGATAACTTTTTCACCAGAGCATAAAGTTATTCTAAGAGTGATTGAGAACCCTTATGAACACGGTAAGATCCCAGTATCTCAGCTTAGATACTATCCATTACAAGATGATCCATACGGAGAGAGTGAGGTTGAGCCAGTCCTTCCTCTATGGCGTGCTATTCAAGCAACCATTTGTTCATACATGGATGAAACTTTGCTTAAGATGCGCCCACCTCTCAAGATCATCGAGGGTGAGGCCAGGGTTGAGACTATTGTGTACGGCCCAGAAGCTCAGTGGTTGGTAAATAGGCAAGATGCTATTCAGGAAATGCAGAGCAACGGTGAAGCTGTTAGATATTTCCAAACAACCTACTCCGCTTTAGTGTCAGCTTTTAACCAAGCAATGGGTGATTTGAGTCAGGGGGTTGGAGGTATGGATCCTTTTACGCCAGAAAAGACAGCTACGGAGATCAAGGCAACGGTACAGCAAAGAAATGTGCGTGATCAAAAGAACCAAAATGACCTGGCCGAATTCATCATAGACTTTATGTCAATGTGGATGTCAAATAATAAACAATTTTTATTTTCAAATCCAGACAAGCGTGAGCATATTATAAGAATTGTTGGGTCTGATATGCTCTCCTACTTTAGAAGAGCTGGACTAGATCAGATGACAGTCTCCAATGATTCTATGAAACTAATGGCTAGTATTATCTCCGAGTCTGGGGGGGAGGTTAGTGACACCCTTATTCAATCAATGATTGAGTCTGCACAGGAGCCACTATACCCGATAATTGAAAATCCCCAAGAGAAAGACCCTGAAAAGATAATCGTTAAGCCTAAAATGCGATTGAGTGAAACTGGGGAGGATGCTGAGATATCTTTAGTCCCAGAGGATTTAGATGGAACCTATGATTACATACCAGACGTTAAGTCCATGGCAGTTGGTGCAACCGAGGAGTTCATTAACGCAAAGGCTAGGGCTATTGAACAGTTGCAGAATCCAATTGCCAGGGAGATGTTGGGGCAAGAGGGCTTTAAGCCAAAACTGAAAGACCTCTATGTTGATACGCTCGAAGATATGGGGCTAAGAGATGCTGAGAGGTATTTTGAGAAAATAGAACAAAATGCTACAATGCAACCAAATGGCGGACAAGAAATTATTGACCCAGGAGCTCAAGAAGCAGGAGGCGTTGGAGCGAATATCCAAGAGTCAGGACTATCAGGAGTACCTCAAGCCAATTCTGGAGTCAGCAGTCAAGAACAAGTGGCTGGATCCATCGGAGTTTAAGAGTTTAGAAGAGTTCCACAAGGCATATTCGGAGTCTTTTGGTAGGGCTAGTGCTTTCAGAGAGTTGATGATGATCTTAGATAACGCTGGAACGATGGCAAGGAACATATCAGAGCAGATGTCAAAGCCTAAAAAGAACTATGCTTCGATCTAAGTATTTTTTTCAACAGTTTAAGGAGCAGATAGAAGAGGAAAAAGAGAAGTATTCTGCTCATAGTGAGCAAAGAGAGATTAGCAAGAAAAAATGTAAACACAGCAATGCTGTCTTTAAAGATGGCGAGATAAGGTGCCCTTGTGGCGCTGCGTGGGCTGGTCCGGGTCTTGATAGGCTGGCTCGATCATTGAAAATTGACCGATAATGGTAATATACTTATATGTCCGATCAAACAAACCAAATAGATGATCTGCAAGAAGATCAAGTTATTGAAGAGATTAGTCAAGAAGAACCAGAGGCTGGGGTTGAGGAAGCAGAGCAATCTGATTCTCCTGAAGATGTAAAAGACAGAACTAGGGAGCAATTTGAAAAGCTACTGGAGTCTAATAAAGCGTTAAAAGAAGAAAACGAAAAACTAAAAGAGATTAGTAGTACCGATCTGTTTTTAAATTCACCAACTCATACTCCAATACAACCAAGTGCTATTCCATCTCAACAACTTGGGCAGTTGTATAACATACCTACGTCTCAGGTGGAAGATATTGCACAGAGTATTTTTGATGAGGAGGGTTATGTTAAGAAAGAAGAGTTGGAAAAAAGATTAAATAATGCCCAGAGAGAAGCTGAGATTGCTAAGCAACAAGCGGTTAGTTTACAAGAAGAGTTAAGAAGGAACCGTGACGAGATTAGGAGAATTGAGGAATCTGCACAAACGAGAGAAGCATACAAGGAGTTCCCGCAACTCAATCCAAACGATGAAAATTTTGATAGTGAGTTTAGGGAAATGGTGCGAGAAAAAATGTTGGTTCAGGCACTTAATGGTCAGAAGGATTTAGTCAAAGCGTGTCGGGATGTTAGTCAATTAATAGGAAATATGGCCAAAAAAGGAAAACAAACAAATCAAGAAGATGTTAAGAGAGAGATAAACGCCACTTCTGGTGGGGTAAGAAAAGACGTCAAATCAACGGCTCAAGATTATGAGAGATTGATGGAAGCTGCACGGTATGGTAAGAAAGGGGCTATTGCGGAGCTGTTGAAAATGCGAGGGTCTTGAAAACCTTATAATCATTCCCCTAATCTATAGGCATAGTATGTCGTCAGCCTGATGCTCCGGCTGTTTAATAAACTGAGCATAATAAATCCAAAACCGGCGTACGGGTGCATTAGTTGTGTTGCAATCACCTGCAACTCGTGAAAACTTTTTGAGAGGAGGTGAAAAAATAAAATGGCATTTGGTAAAAGCACTTATACATCTGTGTCTGGTTTAGTTGGTACAGAAAAAGCAACCGAGTTACGTGAGTCACTTCTTGATATCATCAAGAATATTTCTCCTAATGAAGATAACTACTTTGTTACTAACTTGGGAGTAGGATCACCAGCACTTCAACCTTTGCATGAGTGGAACCTCTTTTATGAGTCACGTCCCACTTCTGTAACTGCTGCTATTGAAGGAGCTGCTACTGTTTACTCTGATTTAACCACTGAAACTAGATCCAATAACCGCACCATGATTATTGACGAGCCTGTTCGTCTATCTCGTACTAGAGCGTCTATCGCTATGGTAACCGGTCAGGATGCAATGGGACTGGAAAAAGAGCGTGCCCTAAAGCGCCTTAAAGCAAAAATGGAATTTGTTACCATCAATGGTAGCTACGCCACTGGAGCTTCGGGTGTCGCAAGGCAAGCTGCTGGTATTGACGCTTGTATTTCCACAAACGTTACTGCCAGGTCTTCTGGTACTTCATTCTCTGAAATCGAGCTAAATGATATCGTTCAAGAATCTTGGGACGCTGTTGGTTCTGGTTATGTGATGGATCTACTGGTCGCCCCTGTGGTGATCAAGCGACGTGTTGCCGGTTTTGGTACCAACTTGACTCGTAACGTCAATGCTGAGGCTAAGAAACTAACTCAGGAGGTTCGTGTATACGACTCCGAGGTTGGACAGACTGTTACTATCTTGGCACACAAAGATGTTAGAGATGATGCTGGTACTCTTACCGTTCTTGGTGTCAGGGAGGATCTCTTCGAGCATTCCTTCTTGGTGAATACTGGTGAGCCTCACTGGGAGGAGAGATGTAAGGATGGAGACCGCGAAAACGGAGTGTACATCACCGAGTTCACTGTCGTGTCCTACGACGAGCGCGCAAGCGTTAAGAGAACTGGGTACGCAACCACCCTCTAGTTAGGTTGGTTCACACTCAAGACAGAGCCCCCGCAAGGGGGTTTTGTCATCAAAACCTCCGTCTGGATACTCCCCCTTTTAAGGGGGAGAGGAAAGACGGGCAAGCCGCTGGCTTGCATCTTTCCGTTGGATACGTTATACTTCCTATATGAAACTCACGGCTAAGATCAAGCTGCAACCCACGCCCGAACAGCACGCTGTGCTGCTCCAAACTTTGGAGACAGCCAACGCCGCCTGCAACGACATCAGCCAGCAGGCGTGGGCGAGCCAGACGTTTCAGCAGTACCCGCTGCACCACCTCGCCTACCACGCCGTGCGCGAACGCTACGGCCTGTCCGCCCAGATGGCGGTGCGGGCTATCGGCAAGGTGTCCGACGCCTACAAGCTCGACAAACGAACCCGGCGCACCTTCCAGCCGCGCGGCGCGTTCCCCTACGATGACCGCATCCTCAGCTTCCGCACCGACGAGCAGATGGTGAGTATCTGGACGCTTGAGGGTCGCCAGCGCATGCCGTACCTGTGTGGTGAGCGCCAGCGCGAGCTGCTGGAGGGCGACCGGGGCGAGGCCGACCTGTGCTACATCGGCGGCGAGTTCTACCTGTTCGTCGCCTGCGAAGTCGAGACGCCAGCGCCAGAAGACGTTGGCGGATTCCTCGGCATCGACCTCGGCATCGTCAACCTCGCGGCAGACAGCGACGGCCAGCAGTACAGCGGCGAGCAGGTTGAAGACCAGCGCCGCAAGTACCAGCACCGCCGCCGCAACCTCCAGCGCAAGGGGACGCGGGCGGCCAAGCGCAAGCTCCGCCAGATATCCGGCAAGCAACAGCGCTACCAGACAGACACCAACCACCGCATCAGCAAGCGTATCGTGCAGACCGCGCAAGACACCGGGCGCGGGATCGCCCTCGAAGACCTCAAGGGTATCCGTGACCGGGTAACGGTTCGGCGCAAGCAGAGGGCACGACACGCGAACTGGGCGTTCCACCAACTTCGCCAGTTTATCGAGTACAAAGCCGCCCTCGCAGGCGTGCCGGTCGTCGCGGTTGACCCGCGCAACACCTCGCGTACCTGCCCCGTATGCGGTTGTGTCGATAAGCGCAACCGTCCCGATCAATGCACCTTCTCCTGCGTATCGTGCGGATACTCTGCTAATGCCGATACCACTGCGGCAGCGAACATTGCTGCCAGGGCTGTTGTCAACCAGCCGAACGGGCTAATCGCCCAGGGTAGCGCGGCGCAAGCCGCAGCTACAAGCTTCCCCCTTTAGGGGGGAGTAGTTGACATTTGATATAATCTGCTCATGCCAACACAGCCCAAGGATGAGTATGAAGTCTATGATCCAGTTGTTGTCGGTCTTTCCGGGGTAATTACGGAGGCATGGATTAAGCTTGGCAAGCCGAGAGATGTTTTTTCAGAGAATGGTGCAAGATTGATGGACTTTATAATCGATTCGTGGAAGGAAATGTATCCGAATGAGTACAAGGAGTTTTTGAAGAACAGGGAGGAGTATCAACATAGCGAAATGAGTATTAAGGATCAAGTCAAGAAGGGTACGGGGAGGTCTTTGGCTACATACCCACCTTTTGTTCACAGGGTTATGAAGAGGATTTTTACAGATAATGAATTCAACAGGAGACCGGTTGTCATTAAGTTGGTAAAAAAGTGGCCAATGTTTAGGATGGCAAACAAAGCATGAAGATATCCTTTTGTTTGATAACTAAGGGTGACGATGAGCTGTCGAGCGTCAAGAGGTGTGTGGCAAGTGTAAGGCCATACATTGATACTGTTCACATTCAAGCAAACTCAGATAAGACGGTTAAGACTAAAAAGTGGTGTGAGGATAACGGTTTTGATTATCAGTATCGCAAATGGACAGACTCGTTTGCAGAGGCTAGAAATGCCAATTGGGAACAAGTTCCTAAGGACACAGATTGGATTTTTTGGATGGATAGCGATGACGTTTTAGTTGGTGGAGAATATTTGAGAGATATTGCGTTATCAAGTCACAAACAAGGATTGCACGCTGTTTTTATGGATTACTGGTATGGTTGTAAGTTTAATGGTGTACCAAGTGAGGAAACCTTGGTTGATATTGAGCTGAAACATAACCGAGAGAGGTTGCTTAGACCTGGGTCGTTTGTTTGGAAAAATAGGTTGCATGAGACTCCTGTGGAAAAGACTGGGATAAACTATAGATATTCTCAGGTCAAATATAGTGATAAAAACCCAATCGCTGTTTTACATTTAAACGCGACAAGAGATGAGGATCCAATGGTAACTCAGAAGAGAATTGATAGAAATAAGCGATTATTGGAGATGCAGCTTGATGATGAGCGCAGAGATGGTGAGGCAGACCCAAGAACCTTGTTATATTTGATGAAAATATATCAGTCTTCCGGATCTAGGGATGATATAGATAGGTGCATAGAGTTTGGTGAGGAGTATTTGCAGAAGTCTGGGTGGGATGAGGAAAGGGCAGTTTGTCTGGGTATCTTGGGTAAATGCTATGCCTCTATCAATCAAGAGCAGAAAGCCATCAAGTGTCTACTTGCAGCCATTGATCAATACCCGTACGAGCCAATTTATGGCTTCTACCTTGCACGTGTTTACCATAATCTTGGACAGTACAAAAAAATGAAGCATTGGTTGATTAGGTCACTTGAGATGGATGATGGTGGAGTTGTTAGCAGTATGGACAACCTGCTGGAGAGAAAGATTTTGGCAGCCGAGTTGCTGGTGGCACTTTATACTAAAGCTGAAAAAAATCCAGAAAAAGCATTTGAGGCCATGTCTAAGTTGTATGAACTATCACCAACAGAAAGTAACAAAAACACCCTGGCGCTTCTTGAGGATATGTCTGAGCTTAATCAGGCCAGTCGTTATGTGGATAAGCTATCTAACTACCTTTACTCAATAGGGCAAGAGAACAAAATACCCGCATTGGTTGATCTTATGCCAAAAGAGATGGCGATAAACCCATTTGCCGTTCAACTAAAAAACAAATATTCAAGACCGAAAATATGGGAGGATAACGAGATAGCCTATTATGCCTCATTTGGACAGAAACACTTTGAAGAGTGGACACCAGACTCACTCAAAACTGGAATTGCAGGATCAGAGACTGCTGTTATTAGTTTGTCGAAAGAGTGGACTAAGTTGGGATATAAGGTGACTGTCTATGGTGAGCCTGGCAAGAAAATGGGTGTATATGATGGGGTAACTTATCTTCCTTGGTACTTTTTCAACCCACGGGATAAGTTTTCCACATTGATTCAGTGGCGCAGCAACTTTTGGGCGGATAAAGTGAGCGCAAAGAGATTTTATGTAGACCTGCATGATATTTGGCACGAGGTTGAGTATGTGGATAAATTGGAGCTAATAGATGGCATCTTTGTTAAGAGCAAGTATCAGCGCAAACTAGCTCCGTCAATTCCCGATGAAAAATTTGTGATTATTAGTAATGGAATCAATGTATGAGAAATAAAAAGTTGTTCTGGGGTAGTTCGTACGATAGGGGGTTAGAAAATCTTCTCTTTATCTGGCCTGACATAAAAGAAAAACACCCAGACTCAGAGCTTCATATTTGTTATGGTTGGGACTTGTTTTTGAAGACTAACTCTAACAATCCGGAAAGAATGGCGTGGTATGAAAGAATGCGTGTGGCAATGGATCAAGACGGGGTTGTTCATCATGGGAGGGTTGGCAAGGAAGAATTAAAGAAGATCAGAGAGAGTTGTGGTATATGGGCGTATACCACTGATTTCACGGAGATAAACTGTATAACAGCTCTTGAAACGCAGTATGACGGCGTTGTTCCTGTTGTGGTTAATTTTACTCACAAGAATTCAGCTGGAGAGGAAATATATACAGCGCTTGATGAGACTGTGGGGTCTGGCTTCAAGATTAAGGGAAGAGTTACAGATCTTAAGGTAATTGAAGAGGTAAAAGACAAGATTTTACTTTTAATGGATGATAGGAGTTTGTGGGATAAGGAAAGTGGCAAAGCTCGAAAGTTTGCCAAAAAATTTACTTGGGATCAAATTGCACTGAAATGGGTACCTCATTTTAAAACAAAAACAAAGCAACCGTTGGTGACCATCTACACCCCAACAATTCGCAGAGGGTGGTGGAATATAATGGCGTCAAACATTGCATCTCAGTCTTATAAGAATACAGAGTGGTTAATTGTTGATGACTTTGAGGATGGCTCAAGGCAGGAGATAGCTGATAAGTATGCCTCTAAGTATAATTTGGATATAAGGTACGTTAGGGGTAAGCAGCGAGCCGTTAAGAGGCACTACGGATTGGTGAATGCAAATAATACAGCATGGAAGGAAATGAAGGGAGAAATCTTGGTTCTTTTACAGGACTTTGTGCTCATGCCTCCCAATGGTATTGAGTCCATGGTTGATTGGTACAACAAACATCCGAACGATTTATATGCTCCTGTCGATATTTATTTCCAACATAAACTAAAACCGGATATAACAAAGGAGGATTGGTTTGACGGTAACCTTGATGTGGTTGGTCCTGTGTCTTGGAAGAATCCAAGAGTTAGATATCGTGGCATTAGTGAGAGTGACAATCCCCACGATTGGGAGGCTAATTATGGCATGATACCTAAATCTGTAATTGATAGGGTTAATGGTTGGTATGAGATTTTGGATGACGGTTTAGGCCATGATAATACGGACATTGCAATGAGAGCCATGCTGACTGGTAGCAAGTTGTTTATTGATGACACCAACATAGCTACTTGTCTTGATCATTGGAATCCTCTCAAGGGTACAAAGCAGAACATATTAGGACGAGCGAGGAAACTTAATCCTCCACGCTATCAATTTTTATGGGAAATGATAAATGCTGGAAAAATACCAGCAGTTAGAGATGAAAAGTTAGATGATACGGTTTTTCTGAATTATGAAATACCGGCGGAGGTCTCTGATCAAGACGCCGAAAAGTGGGTTGACCAAAACATGGACAAGATCATTAGAAGATGGAAGAAAGAATTTTGATTAACATGACAAAGGGAGCAGGAGGATTGAGGGTGTATTCTGGAGGTACTTTTGACATACCCCATCGGGGTCACTTAGATTTGTTGCGATGGTGTAGAGAAATAGCTGGAGAGGGGGAGGTGGTAATAGCGTTAAATACCGATGAGTTTGTGGAGGAATATAAGGGCAAGAGGCCAATTATGGATTATGAGGACAGAAAAGCGATCTTGGAAGCTTTTACGGACTTGGTAGATAGAGTTGTTGAGAATAGTGGCGGTGCTGATAGTAAGCCAGCAATTCTTGAGGTTGATCCCGATGTGATAGTGGTTGGTTCTGATTGGTTAATGAAGGACTATTGTGTCCAGATGGATTTTTCGCCTGAATGGTTAGAGGAACATGGAATAGCCTTGTGTTATATTCCTAGGCAATTAGACAGATCTACCACACAAATTAAGGAAAAAGTTAAAAGCCAATGATAGTTACTGCTATACCATATTGGGAGAGTGACCCTGGTAAACGTGGGGTTTTAAGTAGGTGTCTTTCTTCGATAAAGGGACAACAGGATGATATTTTCGTGCTAGCTGGTAAACAAAAAACCCTTCCGACTGCGTGGAATATGTGCCTTGATATGAGTTTTGGAATGGGTGCTGATTTTGTCATTCTTTCTAATGATGATATAGAGTTGACCGGTGGAAATTTTAAAGATTTGTGTGTCCCTGGTGAGGTAGTATCGCCATTAGTAAACGGAGAGGTTTATAAAGTTTTCCACGCTCACATTTTCGCCCTACCAAGAGATGTGTGGAAAAAGGTTGGTGCTTTTGATGAAAATTTTCAGGTGTATTGGGCAGATACCGACTATGCTGTTAGATTGAAAAAGGCTGGAGTACCAGTATATATTAACGAAACAGTAAACGTACTACACCCAGAACCCGCCAGAACTCTAAAGCACGAATCCAAGATAACGAGGGATGAGGAATATTTTGTGGAAAAGTGGGGAAGAACCTATTTTGACCCAGCCGTAGAGTTATGAAGATTTTATATAGAGCTAGTCCGTACTTAAGTACCAATCCTAACCCATTAGGAGACAACAAAGACTTTATATTGCGCACCAGTTTTGAATCTTTCAAAAAAGCACTAAAAGGTAGGCGTGGAGTATTGATCAACGATTCTTTGAGTGATGACCAACTATCTATTTTCCCAAAAAATTGGGAGGTGGTTAATGCTTGGGGTAATGAGGGGACTTTTCATAAGCAGTTGATGTTAGCTTGTGATTTTGACAACGACGAGAAGGTATTTTTGGTTGAGGATGATTATTTGTGGAAACCTGATGCTATTGATGTTATTGAGGAATCATTAAATTATTTTCATTTAGTTTCACCATACGACCACCCCAGTCACTACATCGAGGATAGATTTAAATATGAGCCTAAACAATTGAGGCTTTGGAGTGGCCATGTTTATAGAGAAGCGCCATCAAACACCCTTACATTTGCTTGTAATGCTTGGGTGATAAAACAAAACCTGGAGAAGATTAAGAGTTTTGGCATTGGGGATCACGAGATGTTTCAGTCTCTTGGAGTACAGATGTGGGTACCAATACCATCATTAGCCACTCACCTAGTTACTGGTTTATTGGCTCCTGGATATGATTGGTTGAAAACCTAGTTTATCTGTCTGTAGAGTAAAATCATGTTTACACTTGAAGATATTTTGACGGACGCCAATTCACTCTTAGATCTTGAGGCTAGTACGCCAACAGGAGACGAGCTTACATTAAGGACTCAACTGGCAAATAGAGCAGTAAGAGAGGCTTCAGGATTGGCTCAATTCAGTCAGCTTAAGCAGGTGTATGAAGTAAACACCTCAACGCTTGCGACTATTCCCCTGCCTTCAAATTTTAGAGAACTACAGGCGAATCCCCGGATACTAGATTCTTCTGGTAATTGGAATGAGTATGTTGAGATAGATGCCGAGCAGAAGTATAACTACAATTCGAGTGATAAGTATTGTTACGTCCTGGGTAATTCTCAAGAGGGCTATGTTTTGTACTTGAACAATGTTATTGCTAATGCCACCTTGTCGGTCGTTTTTCAAAGATATCCGTCTGGGTTTGCTACTCTTACTGACAAAAGCGAGTTGCCAGACGGTGATTATATTACTCGAAAAATTGAGGAATATGTCTTGTACGCAAGATCAGATGACCGTTTCCCAATTGCACAGGGTTTGGCAAATCAATCGCTTAAAAACATGATTGGAAGGTCAATGAAGACCTCTGGTGGGCAAGTGAGGATGACTAAAGCAACTTTTACTAACCCGCTGAAATAAAAAATGCCAGGATTAAATACTCGTATTCCTAAATATAAGAAGAGTAGGGAGACTAAAGCAGAGTGGAACAACTTCCGCAAGGGACTCAATCTCTTATTAAGAGAAACCGAACTTGGGCGTGACGAACTTTCAAAAGCAGAAAATATCATGCTGGAAGGTGCTGGTGTGGTCACTGGCAGGTGGGGAACGGCTAAATATTTTTCTGTTGGAAGTACTGGAACAATAAGGGGATTGGGGCAGTTCAAGAGTGGGGACACAAATGAGTTTTTTGCTTTAAGTGACGAAGGTTATTTATCAAAGAAGGACGGATCATCGTCTTCTGTTATTACCGGCCAATCATGGCCGTCTGGGTCAAGGATTAGAGCTGAACAGTTGGGTGGAAAGACCTATATTGTCTCTGAAGATGTGGCTTTAACTTCTTACGATGGCACCGACCTGTCTGTGTTTGCAACAATACTCCCCCCAACTGGTTTAACGGCGACTAATTTCTCTGGTGCTACTGGTACCAACATAGTTTCGTATCGTGTTACGGCTATTGGGGAGAATGGTGGGGTAACTACTGGTTCAGATAATTATTTACTTGAGAACGTACCGTTTGATTTGTCTACCACTCAAATTCATTTGTCGTGGACAGCTCCAAGCGCCGCCTCATTGTCTGGTTTCGAGATTTATCGTGGCTCTCCTGGGTCAGAGAGGTTACTGGCGGGCGTTCCGCCAACAGTGACGTCCTATGTTGATAATGGCGATCCTGCGTCCGAGACAATTCTTGCCCCTGTAACCAATACGACTGGAGGAATCAAATCGAAATTTATTAAGAAATATAAAGATAGGTTGTTGGTTGTGCCAGCTGATGATCCAACTAAGTTGGTCATATCTGGTAGATATCCCAATCAATTCAAGTTTTCATGGCTTGATGGCGGGGGCTATGTGTATATTGAGCCTGATGATGGCGACGAGATAGTTGGTATTGAGGTTCAACCTATTGCTGATAGGATCGTGGTCTACAAAGAAAACTCATCTCATCTGGTTGAGCTGTCTTTAGTACAGATTGGTAACTTCTCCGTGCTTGATCCGACTTATCAGCCAATATCAACAGCGGTCGGCTGTTCTTCTCAGGAGACAATTGCCACGGTTGAAAACGATACTTTTTATCTTGGTAGAGAGGGCGTATATGTGACCGGTTACGAGCCAAACTTTTTGAATATCATTAGGACAAATGAGGTCTCAGCCAAAATCAGGCCATATCTGGCTCTATTAAACAAAACAGACTTTGATACGGCTTGTGCTCTGTATGTGGACAATAAGTACATTCTTTCTTTTCCACAAAGGAAAGAGATGATTGTCTATGATAGAGAGAGGGGTGCGTGGGTCGGACCCTGGAAGTTGCCATACGGTATCTCTCAAATGAGAAAGTATATTGATGGTGATGGTACCGAGCGATGGGTGTTGGGTAGTTATGATAGTAATCAGGTGTATGTTTTTGAAAAGAGCCTTAACTCAGATGATGGTCAGACCATCACAAAGACAATGCGGACAAACAAGGAATATTTTGATGACTGGACTCTACTTAATAATATAAAATTCTTTTATATCTTGTTTGCTTCAATTACTGGTGAGGTGAATGTAAACGTGCTCATTGAGGATCGCTCTGGTAGAACTACCACAGTTAAATCTTTCACCATCTCAGGAGCCGAGATTTCAGGTAGGACTGGGTGGGGTATGAATTTGTGGGGGAGTATTCCCTGGGGTTCGAGTGTTGGCTCCCCTGTTATTCAGAGCTCAGAGATCACCAAGTGGGGGCCGATATTTAAGCAGGCTAGGTTAGTACAGACAGAGATAACGTCAACAAGTGCGTCAAGCAATTTTGAGTTGTTACAAATTAAATTAAGCGCCAGCAAACAGAGTGAGGGCTCGTTAAGTTCATCGCAACGTGTTTAGGCTCTTGCAAACCCCATTTTATTATTTATAGCATACAAATATGGCAACACCAAATCCTAATAAATACCTAGGCACGGCACCATTACCAGGCGGTGGCACTGGTCAATTAAGTAACATGTCCTCACCTGGTGCTGACTGGAATACACAATGGAATCAAGTATGGAACGAATACTACAACAAGGGATACAACAAAGAGTTTGGCAATGTTTCGTTTGCCGGAAGTGGTCCTTTCGCTTCGGCACAATCTCAGGGGTATATGAGGGGGCTGCAAGACTCCGGCGTGCTGGGTGCTAGCACTACCAACAGAAAGCAGTCGTTTACTCCCACACAATCATCCCAATCACCCCAATCACCCCAACCACCCCAACCATCCAGTAGTTACGGCGGTGGATATCAACCTCCCTCCATTGATCCAATTCTGGAAGAAATCAATAGGATGTATGACCCAATCATGTCTCACTTAAGCTCAGCAGAGTCTAGGTTGAGAGGTGAATTGCCTGGTGCATTGAGTAGGATTGAGGATCAATTTGGAACAGCCAAGCAGACACTAGACACCGGAAAGACGCAAACAAGTAGGCAAATTGGCGAGTCTGAGGAGCAAGCACGAGCAAGAACTCAGACAGCTCAAGACGCAGCCAGAAGGTTATTTCAAGAACTAAACATTGGCGCTCAGCAACGCTTTGGAGGATCATCAAGCGCTGGTGAAGCGTGGAGTGAGCTGGCCAATAGGGAGATGATGAGAAATATGGGAGACATAAACATGCAGGCAAACGAGACGTTTAGAACTATTGCTCGGCAAAAGGTGGAGCTAGAGGAAAACTACAATAATGCTCTAATGCAGTTAGAGCAGCAAAAAAGAGACGCTATTGCCAATGTTGAGAAAGAATTTAATGACAGAATACAAGACATCAATAGAATGAGGGCGGAGTCTGAAAGTGCCAAGTCTCAGATGAGGGTGGAGGCGCTTCGTGATTACAGGAACCAAATTATGCAAATTCAGCTTGACGAGCTCAACTATAGAAGGCAGATAGATGCACAGGCTAAGTCTGCGCAATTGCAGCTAGATACAGCTCTTGCGGGATTTCAACAGGCTGGTGGCATGGCGGAAACGGCTACCTCTAATTTGATGGCTGGCACTACAATGAATCCTCAAACAGGGTTGGTGCCCCAATTCAGCAACACAGTAACTTCTCAAATGATTGGTCAAATGACTGGTAGAGATGATGAACTGTTTCCTCAGGGGCAAATTCTAAGACAAGCTATTGACCCGTGGGCAAACCTCAACGTCGCTCGCTAACTTTTGCAAACCTCTTTTCAACTATAATATTGTCAGGTTATGGCAACACTAAAAGATCGCCTTCGGGATATTCTTGATAATCGTATTAGAGCTACTGCTAGGAGGGTGATGAACACTCCCTTGCCACAATCCCTACAAGCTCCAACCAGAACCCTCAACCAAGCAACCAGAGCCGTAGAAAAACATCCCTGGATTGGTGCTCCTGTTAGAATGGTTAAAGGTAGGGGGGGAGAACAAGCAAAACTTCTAACGTCGTCTGCTCAAGATTTTAGTCAAGGTAAGCCGGTACAGGGGGCTTTAAAGGCTGTAGGGTTCGGCTTATCACTAACACCACCTGGAGCAGGCTCAGCTGCTCTTATGGGCGGTCTTAGTGCGCTAGGAGCACCATCAGGAGATAGGGCGAGAGCGTTTGGTAGAAGTACTACATACGCCTCTATTTTTGGTAAGGGGTCACAAATAACCAACCCATTTATAAACAAAGCGATTACTGGAATGGGTTTGGGCCAAAAGACTGGTTTTGTTGCATCAAGAGCTGTGCCAGCTTTAGCTAATGTGGCTCAGGGGATAGGTCTGGATAGAACAGCAGGCACGCCAACTACTCCAACAAGTATAGGTATTGATTTAGCTGCTGGTTTGGTTGGAGGTCGGGGATCCTTTGCTTCAAGCGGGGCAATTCGTGGCGCTAAGGCAGTTAAGCCAAGGCTAACCATGAAAGGTAATGACCCT
>Ga0208461_1001319_pt1 | contig 22632 bp, 20 predicted proteins | sample AD_JPNTR4_MetaG_FD_184448 | JGI IMG/M metagenome (GOLD analysis project Ga0208461, IMG submission 184448) | Active sludge microbial communities of municipal wastewater-treating anaerobic digesters from Japan - AD_JPNTR4_MetaG (SPAdes) (version 2) | ecosystem: Engineered > Bioreactor > Anaerobic...
AAAAATGGAGAATAATGCTCATATTCTAGTCACTACAACGAGAACAAAAAATCGAAATTTAGCGTCGTAAACCCGCATGAATCCACAATTCAACTTTTTGATTTCTCGTTTTTCTGTCAAACTCAGGTGAAGACATCTCTCAGCCCTCTGGGACCACTGGTAAATACCTACAGTACAATTCACCACAGAAGGCATCATTGTACATCGTGAGTGGATTTCCGTTGATAGTTTGGAAGGGTGCAGCCATATACAAACTTGTTGAGCGATACATATTGGTTTTGGCATCGATTCATTGCTTGAGCTCGATGAAAGACTGAAAGAGATAACTCCAGAACAGTATGCGATTTGGCAAGCAAACATATCCAATTTGGCCAAAGAACTTGCAAATGGTCAGAGCTTAGGCAGAGTGATAGATCAGATATTGTCTGAGTAATCTTGTAACTTTCTTATCGAAGCCTCTATCACCTGGTCCATGTTGTAGTATTTGTACTCGGCAAGTCGTCCTACGAACAAATATTCGCCTGTCTTTTCAAGTCTTTCAACTTCTTTCATGTATTTATCTCTTTTATCCATGTTCCCTTCTGTCATCACGATATAATATGACTCACCTTTTGCAAGTGGATATTCAAAGCAAACCGTAGTTTTGTCGCTTTTTTCATTCAAGAAGTATTTGTATTCTGTTATCCGTGTCCAATCATAATCGTTTGGGTAGTTTACCACAGCAACTGGTTGGTAGTATTCCTTATCAATTGTCTTTATTTCCAGTCTCAACGATCTATATTCCAGTTTTCCATACGCATAGTCAAAAAACTCATCGAGTTGTCCCGTATAGACGGTCAATTTTGTTTTGAGTGAGTCTCTAATTTCAAAATAATCTACCCCGAGCAGCATAGATATATTCGGATGGTCCAACATATTTTCTACCAACTTTGTATAGCCATGTTTCGGTATGCCTTGATATTTATCGGCAAAATACCTGTCATCTCTATTTGTCCTTACAGGAATTCTACTTGCTACTTCTGGTGCTAATTCCTCAGGGTCTCTTTCCCATTGCTTCATCGTGTAATTCTTGAAAAACAATTCATACAGTCTTTCTCCAACCTGTGATACAACCACATCTCGAAAATTCATTGGTGGATCGTTAAATTTAGACCTTTTTACTTCCTTCTCCAAAAATGGTTCTACTTCATATGTAGCAAGCTGAATACCAAAAACTTCTGCAAGCGTATCTCTATTGATTGGGAAAGATATCAACTTTCCGTCAGCATAACTTAGAACCCTGTGTTGATAGTAATGGAATTCGGAGAATTTGTTAACAAAATTCCAGACCTTTTTGTTGTTCGTGTGAAATATGTGAGGACCATAAGTATGTATGGTAATTCCACTCTCGTTTCTGTAGTCATGGCAGTGACCTGCCAAATGTTTGTGCCTTTCCACGATGAGCACTTTCTTACCATTTTCAGCCAATATTCTTGCTGCCGTAGAACCCGCCAAACCCGCTCCCACAATGACTACATCATATCTCATATATTTCCCACCTTTCTTACCATTCTTCAAACTTTTCAAGACCTCTCAAATACTCTTACAAATTTTCTGAGCAGACTTAAACTTTTGTAAAAGGTCCTAAGAAAAAAAATAACCATAGGTCGTGGTATATTATGGTCATGTCCATATCCAAAATTTTCTATAGGACGCCACATTTCCTTTCCGCCAGCATTATGAACAACCGGGATTATCTCTCCATTCGATAAATAAAACTTGCCATCTTTGATTACATATTTAAGAGTAGAAGTCGTTGGTATGAAGTTATATTTCTGATGTAATTCATAAAAACCATTCTTGTATGCAAAATAATTGATCAGTATAGTCTCTGCTCCCCAAACGTTAACATCTTTTAGAAGGATAAAGATATCTCCACACATATCTAAGAAAACGTTTGTTGGATAAACAACAAAACCAACATTCATAAGCTTATTTTCTCTTAGAAAGTTCTTAATTTCTGTTGCATTTTCAATTACTTTATCGTTCACAAGTACATCCATATTTGGTGAAATAGACTCACATACAGCTCTTATCTTCTCAGATTCTAGTTCAAAAAGCATGGAAATATCCGATTGAAATATGATATCGCCTGAATCACAGAGTATCACTTGCTCATATTGAGGATTTGATTTTAGAAACTCTGAGAGTTCAATAAACCTCATATTGTTTATGAGACCTTTGGTATGCTTTGCCTCTTTTACAATGACAGCCTGTTCTGTAAGTTTGGAACACGCATTGGGTGAAAGACCATAATCCATCACCAATATATCTATACCTTCCAAATCAACATTTTCTTTCAAAGACCTCAGCCAATCATTAACCAAAAAGTCCTCGTATTTTTGGTTACATGCAGTTGCTATAAGATATCGTTTAGGTTCTTTTTCCATATTTTCTCCTCTTTCCTCAATCAATATGCCAGTCACTTTCTACTGTTCAATGTGTAGACCACCTTTGCAATTCTCATGACTAGATAAGCAAGTGTTGGGGAAAGCAGATAAATAGATTTTGCCATGAGCATCTGCTTGTGGAACTTCGTTTTATTCTCAAACGGTAATTTGAATTTTCTTATATTTTGCTTGATTAGGCCGTTTCTTGCAATCTTAATCCACTCCCTGTATGGATACCCATTATAGGCAAGATCTCCTAAACTCCAAGCATATAGTGAAGGAATCGCGTATTCATCTAACATCTTGACAATCTCCGTCTGACCATTTTTCTCAAAAAATCTCTTCAATCTTTTCATAACACCAACATTATGAAAAGTCGACAAAGTTGCAGTTTTAGTAGTAGAATCCTCTCTATAAGTTGCAAGACAAATGGACTGTCCAACGTAATGAACTACATTCGAGTAGTAAATGACCTTTGTGAGGAATTCGTTATCTTCGCCGTATTTAGAACCTGGAGTAAACCTAATATTATGTTCTTCAATAATTCGGCGAACAATGAGACAGGAATTGCATGAAATGTGAATCTTAGAAATTAGGAAATCTATTATTGCATCTCTCGAACCTGCAACTGTCCAATCCTGTCGATACATGTCTTCGTATTTGTAAAGAATTTTTCCCGACACTGTTACAACATCTTGTCCACCATAGACTAAGCCACAACTACATTTTTGAATCTCGTTGACTAGTACTTCCAGTGCATTCGGAACTAACTTGTCATCACCATCTAAAAATTTTATATACCTTCCTTCGGAATGGTCAAACCCTACATTTCTTGCAACACTAACACCACGATTTACCTGATCTATTATTTTAAATGGAAATGTCGAACTCCTCAGGATTTCTCTAACAATCTGAGGCGTTTTGTCTTTTGAACCGTCATTCACTACAATTATTTCAAAATCTTTGAAAGTTTGGTTAAAAACACTTTTTAAAGTCTCGCTAATGTATGCTTCAACGTTATAGACAGGAATTATTATTGAAATAAGAGGTTTCAAGAATTCCTCACTCCCTTTTTCATTCTTCTGAAATCACCAATGAGAAAACTCCTGACTCCTTGAGGTATGAATCGTATACAAGCAAATACCAGTATCAACACTAACGGGAAATGAATATACCAAAAACTATGCAAAACACTCATGGGATCGCTCAAATTCCCGGAAATCAAAATAAACGGAAGAGAAATCAAGTTTCCCAAAAGAAAATGATACGATATTATGAAAAGAGAATTGAAAGATATTTTGTAGAAAAACTTATCCAACTTCAGTGTTTTTATAGCATCCGCAAGGTATATAATTACAAAAATAGCCAGAATTTCTCCGAGAAATGCTATAAGTCCATTTACTCCAAATAATTGGACATTCCATGAAATATCGCCATTGGTTTGACTTATAAAAACCAAACCCAATACAGATAGAATAAAATCAAGGAATCTTACTTGATATCTCTTTTCTTTCCAGATACTTCCGATAACAAAAAATGGAATAGCAGAAAAAGCTGTATCCAATTTAAATGGGAGTGGCTCATGAGGAAACAATCTCAGTAGAATTGAGGATATAACAGCTAAAGCCAAAATTACTCCGTTCTTTTTCAGGAGCCAATACATGAGCTCGGCAAAGAAAAGCATCAGAAAGAACCATAATGGAACTATCGTAATAGGAATTTGATCAAGTTTATCAAGCTTACCGATCAGAAAATTGAGAAAATAAACCCATTTTGAAGTATTTAGAAACTTGCTTGGCACGACGAGTAAGAAGGCGAGACTATTAATTAATCCGGCAAAATAATATGTTTTCAATAGCTGAATTCTCGACTTGATAAGTTCCTTAAATGTTCTTTCTCTCCATTGGTATCCTCGAGCAAAAATCAGCGATGATAATCCATAGCTGAAAAAGGCGTAGATTTTGTTAGGTGTACCAGAATGAACAAACATAACAAAGAAAATAGCAACACCTTCCATCAGTAAAACATTTATCTTAAATTCCTTTTCTTTCATTCCCCTTCAACCCCCCAGAAATTTTTACCACTTCCCGCTGGCACCACCACCGCCACTTCTGCCACCACCAAATCCACCTCGAGAACTACCTCTACCACTTCCTCTACTACCACGACTTCCACTAAATCCACCAAAATTTCCGGGACCCCATGGTCCACGTCCTGAGTATCCGCTAAATCCACGTCTCAAAGAAGTACCTATCAAAATAAGTACAATTATAGTTACTACGAATGCTATTACTATTATATTTTCTAGATTTTTTAATGTATCATCTGTTTCTGGCAATTCTGCACTTACGTCAAACGACAATGTAATGTTGTATTCTTTGGCAACCTCATTTGCCAATGCAAGATACCCGTAATACACACCATCAGCGTAGTTATCTTCCTTAAAGTATGGGAGAATATACTCATCCCTTATCCTTCCAGCCTTCCCGTCGGGTATCGCACCTTCAAGGCCGTAACCAACTTCAATCCTCATAACATGATCGTCGACGGCAACTAAGAGTAATACTCCATTATCTTTTCCTTTTTGACCAATTCCCCACTTTCTGAAAAGTTCAACTGCATAATCTTCAACGCTCATTCCATCAAGTGTATTAACGATAACTGCCGTGACTTGTGCACCCGTTTTATCTTCTAGTTCTTTGCCGAGATTGACTATCTTCTGAATATGACCTTGATCTATTATTCCAACGTAATCATTAATATACTTAAAGGGTGTAGGCTGTGGGAATGCCACAGCTAAGATCAAAGTGCTCGTTAGTAAGAGGACAGAGAGAAAAGTGGCAAGAGCTTTTTTCACCGATATCAACTCCAGTTGGGTACTAATCTGATACCCATCAAGATTTTTAAATATATCTACTTAGGTTCTCCTTGATAATTGAATATTCTTTCAATAGCTTAGAAACTTGTGTGAATAATTCATCGGAAAAAATGCTATCAAAATCTAAAACGAAAGACCCGATGATCCTCTCATTAACTGGGAAAAACTTTGCTGGAGTGAGTGCATACTTCTTGCGAAGCAGTGAAATAACTTCCGAGTACAGAGGGATATGATCCTCTCTCAAGGATTTATCTACTACGAAGAAATTTATTCCTTCATCATTTATAATTACCCTGCATATATCGAAAGTTCCGTCTTTATATTTTTCCAATCGCTCTAAAATAACATCATTCACTCTTTGAGCAAATGCAAACGATTCTATGTTCATGACTTTTTCCCTGAATATCTCTTTACTCAAGAAAATATCATTTCCAGTAATTGCAACAAATCTAGTTTTCAAAGGCAGTTTAATTATACCACATTGCAGTCCACAAGTTTCCGCAAAGAGTCTATAGTAGATGTCACTAAATTGCTCTGCGTTTTTCAAATTCTGGAGTTTGTAGATTGCGGGTGATCTGAGCATAGGTTGAGAAATCGAAAGGCCTATAAGCTTTTCATTGGACGGAGTTACTAGAAAGTTCAAGAAGAAGCTGCTACTTTTTCTTTCGCTGTTCTTTTTGCTCGAATCTGTATAGATCGATTGACTGTAATTACTATAACAAGTTACCACCGCAACATGGCGGTGGTAAACATCTAATCTTTCTTTCTTACTTTCAAGAAAACTAATCAATTCTGAACTATCAAAATTAAGTGTTTCTATAATTCTGTATTTTTCTGGTCCTATGTACATCAGTTTTCATCACATCCCCTATTTGAAATGACGTTGAACGATACAAAATATCTGCTCATTTATCCATCATAGGCATCCTAATTCCATGTTTTTTTGCAGTATCGATTGCAATATCATATCCAGCATCAGCATGTCTTACTATCCCCATTCCAACATCGTTTGTTAACACTCGCTCGAGTTTTTTATCTGCAAGTTCTGTACCATCTGCTACTATGACAACACCTGCATGTATGGAGTATCCTATACCAACACCGCCACCGTGGTGAATAGAAACCCAAGTTGCACCGCTTGCCACATTGAGCATAGCATTGAGCAGTGGCCAGTCTGCTATCGCATCACTACCATCCTTCATTGCCTCAGTTTCCCTGTAAGGGCTTGCAACTGAACCAGTGTCATGATGGTCTCGACCTATCACGATCGGCGCTTCCAAAATGCCTTTTCTCACCATTTCGTTCATTGCAAGACCCATTTCAGCTCTCTGACCCTGTCCAAGCCAACATATTCGTGCAGGCAGACCTTGCCATTTCACTCTCTTTTGCGCCATTTCTATCCACTTTCTTATGTGCTCATCTTCACCGAAGAGTTCCAAAACTTTTTGGTCTGTCTTGTATATATCTTCCGGATTTCCCGAGAGTGCGACCCATCTGAACGGGCCTTTACCCTCGCAGAACAGATCACGTATATATTCAGGTACATATCCAGGAATATTGAATGCATCTTTCACACCATGATCTTGTGCCAATCTTCTTATATTATTGCCATATTCAAAAACTTTTGCACCTTGCTTTTGCATCTCCAAAAGTGCTTCAACATGCTTTGTGACACTTTCGTAAACCATCTCTAAGTACTTTTGTGGATTATCTTTTCTCAATTTCAGTGCATCTTCAAAAGAAATTCCTGCAGGTACGTATCCATTGAGCGGGTCGTGGGCAGATGTTTGGTCAGTTACTGCATCTGGTATAATACCTCTTCTGACCAATTCTGGATGAACTTCAGCTGCATTGCCTAGTAAGCCTATTGAGAGCGCCTTACCTTCCTTCATAGCCTCTTTTGCCATTTTCAATGCCTCATCTAAATTATCTGTCCATGTATCTAAGTACCCTGTCTGCAATCTTCTATCTATCATCCTCTTATCAACTTCCACTGCTATGACTACACCATCGTTCATAGTCACTGCAAGTGGTTGAGCACCACCCATCTCGCCGAGCCCAGCTGTGAGGATGAGTTTTCCTTTTAATGAGCCACCAAAATATTTCTTTGCAACGGAATAGAACGTTTCATACGTGCCTTGGAGTATTCCCTGAGTGCCGATGTATATCCAACTACCGGCGGTCATTTGACCGTACATGATAAGCCCACGTGCCTCCAAATCATTGAAATACTCCCACGTTGCCCATTTTGGCACAAGATTTGAGTTGGCAATGAGTACCCTCGGAGCCCATTCATTGGTCTTCCAAATAGCGACTGGTTTACCACTTTGCACCATGAGCGTTTCATCGTTCTCCAAAGTCTTAAGCACTTCAACAATTTTGTAGAATGATTCCCAATTTCTTGCAGCTTTACCCTTGCCACCGTAGACAATCAAATTCGCTGGGTCTCTTGCAACTTCAGGGTCAAGGTTATTCATGATCATACGCATTGGTGCTTCTGTCTGCCATGACTTACATGTAAGTTGATTCCCCCTTGGAGCTCTAATTACTTCTGCCATACCATTCGACCTCCCAGTTTCCATGATTTTCTATCCAAACTATGTAGTGTCAAGTGAACTAATAGAATTTTATCAATTATCAGCACATTTTCAAAGAGCTAAAAAGAAGTGAATACACCTTTGTAGAACACAAAAATTATTCAGTTTTTGTTATCCCATTTTTCTCTTATCTTCTCAACAATTTCTTGAGCACTCTTAGTCCCCGCAATTCCACCTACTGCCGTTTCCCTCAAACTCTCCGGTAATGATTTTCCAACGTTGTACATTGCATTGACAACGTCATCGAATGGTATAACACTCTCGATTCCTGCAAGTGCCATTTCCGCGCAAGCAATTGCTATGTTAACTGCTGAACCATTTCTTTTAACACAAGGAACTTCAACAAACCCACCAACTGGATCACACACAAGACCCATTAATGATTTCAAAGAAATAGCAGCAGCATTACCAACCTTAACTGGATCTTGTGAAAAATAATATGTAATCATCGATGAAGCCATTGCCGTTGCGGTACCTATCTCAGCCTGACAACCACCCGCTGCACCGGAAAGGGTGGCACGCTTTGCTATCACATTTCCAACGCCAGAAGCAACGATAAAAGCCTTTAGAAGATCTCCATCTAAGGCTCCTTTTACACGTTTCAAAGCATACATTGCACCAGGCATGACACCACAAGAACCTGCAGTCGGACATGCGACTATGCGTCCCATTGAAGCATTTGATTCTCCCATCGAAATGGCTACGATAGTTGCCACATGATTAAATTCACTCATCATATATGGTACAGCATTGAAAAGTTTTGCACCATTGTTACCTGTAAGATTGGTTAGTGTATTGAAATTCCTCCCATAGTTTTTGTCAGCTTCTTCTAACATGACATGCATCAGTCTTCTCAGAACTTCTTTGACTTTTTCCGGATCCCTACCAGTTTCCATCATTTCTTGTGCAAGTATGATCTCGCTAAATTCAAGATCGATACTCAAACTGATTTCCAACAATTCTGAAAATGTCAAAATGCTTCACCTTCTTCAAGTTTTACAAAATAGACCTCTGTCACATTCTTGAGACTCTTTAGACAACGAATAACTTCATCACTTACATTTTCATCCAATTCAATGATTGTTAAGGCCGTCCCTTCTAGTGCGTTTATACGTCTGAGATAAACGTTGGCTATGTTAACACTTAGACAATCAAGTATTTCTTTCAAAGTCCCTGGCTTATCTTTATTAACTATTACTATTGCAGGGAAATCACCACTCAAAGAGCACTCTACACCATTGATTTTGGTAATTCTAATTGCGCCACCGCCTATGGATGAACCTTCTATTTCGTTATAGAGCTCATCTTTCCAAGCTTTGATCAAAACTGTATTGGGGTGAACATCACCAAGATCTGCACTCTCAAATGAATACATTAATCCGTACATTTTAGCAATTTCATATGAATCTTTCACATCGAAACTGTCAGGCTTTAACCCCAAAGCCCCCGCAATCAGTGCCCTATCGGTACCGTGTCCATAATACGTCATCGAAAAAGAGCCGTGCAGCACAAAGATTACTCTTTGAGGAATCCCCATGAGTTTGTAAACGAATCGAGCAATTTTAAGTGCACCAAGTGTATGTGAACTTGATGGGCCGATCATTATAGGTCCAGCTACCTCAAGTAGTCCCATTAAAAAACCTCCCTTGCAAAATATTCCTCAACATAACAATTATAACATACTTAGAGAGTTAGAGCATTTGTACAGATCTATATCTGTGATATAATTTATAATGCCATTATTGATATCATGGAACTATCAGAAGAATTATTAGACAAAGGTGGTGAAGGATATGAACATACGTAGGATAATAGAAATGAAAGGTAAGGAACCTATAACCATGATTACTGCATATGACTATCCATCATCAAGAATAGCCTCAGAATCAGGAGTAGACATACTCTTGGTAGGAGATTCACTAGGGAACGTCGTACTCGGATATGATAGCACTGTACCTGTTAGCATGGAAGAGATGCTAATACATATCAAAGCAGTACGAAGAGGTGCACCAGAAGCATTTATAGTTGGAGATATGCCCTTCTTATCATACGAGATTAGTCCAGAAAAAGCCATTGAAAACGCTGGATTGATGCTCAAAGCGGGGGCAAATTCTGTAAAACTTGAGGGTGGGGAGGAATTTGCAGAGATAATCAGGAGAATAGTCTCAGCAGGTATACCCGTGATGGGACATCTTGGTTTCACACCTCAATCAATCAACTTGCTTGGGGGACATAGAGTACAAGGTAAGACCGCAGAAAGCAGGGCAAAACTGCTCAGAGATGCCAAAGCATTGGAAGATGCAGGATGCTTTTCGATAGTACTTGAGCTCGTTACGGAAGAAGTAGCAAAGGAAGTCACGGAATCTGTATCAATCCCAACGATAGGTATAGGCGCAGGAAGGTATTGTGATGGACAAGTACTAGTCTTTCACGATGTTGTAGGATTAAGTCAAGGAGAATTCAAATTTGTGAAGAAGTATGCAGATACATATAGAATCATGCTAGAATCTGTAACTCAGTACAAAGAAGATGTAAAAAATCGCATCTTTCCAAGTGAAAAGAATATCTTTTAGATGTTTGAAAAAGCAGAAGCGGGATGGCTCTCCCGCTTCTCTTTATGTAACTCGTGCAATGACCTTCACCTATTTCTAATATTTCTAATCGCTAGAATCAGCCTCTTAGTAACTGAAGCACATTCTGAGGTAATGCATTAGCTTGGGCGATCATAGACATGCCAGACTGCATTAAAATTTGTTGCTTAGTGAACTGCATCATCTCCTGCGCCATATCCGCATCTCTTATTCTACTCTCTGCGGCTGTTAGGTTTTCTGATGCAACACCGAGGTTTGCTATAGTGTGCTCTAACCTATTTTGGATAGCTCCCAACTGCGAACGAATTGAGCTTATCTTATGAATAGCACCATCGATTACGCTGATGGTTCTTTCTGCAGCGTCTTGGGTAGTAACTTTCAATACCGATGTAATCAACCCAAGGCTCTTGGAATCGGTTGCATCTATTCCGGCGATCATGTTTGCACCTTCGTTCGCACCAATTTGAAATACAAGTTGGTTTCCAGACGTGTTTATGCTCTCTATGCGGGCTATAGCACTATCGATTACTGCTTCTTGCGGTAAAGCATCACCAAATTGGCTGATATCGAACCTTGTAGTGTTCCAAGAAACTTTTATACCGCCAATTACTGCACTCCCTAAAGAGTAGGTAACTATAGTCTGACTTATACCTCCAACTTTGACCAAGACAAGCCTTGCATCAAGCTCGCTCGTTGTCGTACCTGTGAATTGGCCAATCTCAATGATTAGTGTCCCTTCACTTGCGTTTGAACTCACAACACTAGCAGACATGTCTATGTTTCCTTCCGCAACTACTTTAACATCAGCAACTGCCCTGAAACTTTCCAGATTACCGTTGAGCAACTTCTTTGTATTGAATTCAGTTGCCCTGCTTATCCTATCGATTTCATCTCTTAGCTGGTCTATTTCCGACTGAATGTTAGATCTGTCCACATCCGTGTTTGTATCTGTAGCAGCTTGCACTGAGAGTTCCCTCATACGCTGCAAAATAGAGTGGACCTCACTTAAAGCACCCTCTGCTGTTTGGATCAGAGAAATAGCATCTTGAGCGTTTTTTGAACCCATGTCAAGCCCTTTAACTTGTCCTCTCATCTTTTCGCTAATCGCCAGTCCAGCAGCATCATCACTTGCTCTGTTTATCTTCAACCCAGAAGATAGCCTTTCAAGTGTCTTTTTCATATCGTTGTCTGTGAGAGTAATCTGCCTCCAAGAGTTGAGAGCTGACAAGTTGTGATTAATCCGCATAAACCCACCTCCATATCAAAAAAGATACTCATCAGTAATAAATAGTATCTTACATATCAACTACTACCACGTAGTATTGAACCTAAACTCTTTTCATCTTTCAAAAACAACTGCCCTAAGATTCTTTGTCAAAACATAATGTCTTACTCTTTTCGCTTTTAGTGCATTCAATAAAATATCGACACTTTTCTTATCCCTTATGAACCTAAACAATGGATAGTACCAAACTATGTCTTCTCTGTTTCCAAAATCTGGGACAAAATAAAAGAGTATGCCTTTTGAGAATTCTGAAAGAGCTTCTTGTATATTGATTTCTGTGTTTAGTAATTCGAAACTTAGTATATTCTTTGATTGTTCAGAATACCCTATCCTTACTTCTGAACAGGCACTTCTAGTATTCTTGATCAATTTCTCAGAATCCTCTAAGACCTTCAAATCGTTCATTTCTACGTCATATAAAACTTTCAAGATTTCGTTCTTTTCGACTATTAAACTCGGGAGATTGAAATCTTTTGATCTCTTCTTGTATACCTTGAGGACTTCAGCTTTTGGGAACGGATAAACATAGTAGAATTCCCCATTATTCCTCCACATTCTAACAGGTGAGATAACTCCAAGACCAGAGTGCTTTTCAGAGATATTTCCAACCCACACTATTTTGTCTTTTTCGTCTCCGAACGATTCCGAAGGATAGAAACCGTCGAATGGATAGACATTGAGTAACATATCACCAGTTTTAACATTTCTTTTACAAGCTTCCAAATGGAGTTGAAACGAATTTCTCAGCTCATCTTGGTCTTCCGAATCTTCAAGTAGTTTCGCATATCTGAAGTTATAGAATGGGAGTTTATCAACATTCGATATACTTTCAAGTAGCTTTCTTGACTTAGCCTTATCCAGGTCGGATAAGAATACTGCGCTTACATACTTTGCAAAGTCGGAATCAGATAATAAGTAAAGCTGTCTTAGTTCTTTGACATCAAATTCTTTTGATATATCTGCGAAAAACTCTTTGTGTTCCATAAGGTAATCTTTTACTTCTTGAAACACTCCATCTATGTCAGAATCAAGCTTTGTTCTCAGATCATCTAGAACAGATTTCACGAATTTCGCCAATTCAGGAAATGTTTCGATAGATCTTTTGTAGTATTCCAAAGCCAACTTAAAGTTTCCCATCTTAAGATATATGTCACCTATAAAAGAGAGGGCCGTACCTTTTAAGACGTCATCTTCCAGTTTTTTAATCTCGTTTAGAAATTTCAATTTCTCAACATCATCAACTGTGGAGTTCTCAAAATAAAAAATTAAGGCATCTACGCCATATTTTTTGATAGCTTCAATCTTGTCTTCACCCAAAAAATACTCGATAATTAGATCTTCTTCACTACTCGAAGAAAGTCTTTTAAGAAGAAGCTTTTCAAATCTCGATTTTAAGAAGGGAGCATAGACATCCGGGTTGATCATTCTCCCCGCTTCCAAATCCTTGCTAACTATTTCTATAATGTCCAACATTATTCCTTCCTGCGCCGCAAAGTTCAACAGCATTTCGATATCTGGTATCAGTTGTTTGAATGTATCAATGTCCGTCTCGGAAAGATGTGCAACTAATGGCTTAAATATTCTAGCCGCATCTTCATTCGTCTTTTCAAGTTCCGGAAATATTTTTTTAAAATGTGATTTGAAATTCTTTATATCCTTCTTCTTGAGATACCCAATAGTAATTAGTGCCCTAGCAGAAGCAAGATACTTAATGGATGTAATAGTCCAAACAAATTTTTCTGGATACTTTTCGACTTGTTCAATTCTTGAAAAAAATTCTATTCCATATTCTATAAGTTTCTCATAATCCTTCTTAACTTCAGCTATTGCAAGTAGACCATAATACGGATCGGGATTATCTTTTTGGAGTGATAGAGTAAACTTGAAAAGCTCTTCTGCCGATTCATACAGACCTTTTGTGTATAGATCAATGCCATGTAGAAAGAAGATTTCCAGACCTATTGAAGGAAGCTTTCTGTCTTCTTCAACCAACTTCATTATTTGATCGACTATTGCATACTTTTCATATCTAAACTCACTTATCGATTCCGTTTTATACAACTGGCAAAGATAGTAGACTCTTTCAGCAGTTGGGATGTCCTTACTTTCGTTTAGTAACTTAACCAAGAGAGATTTGGTCCTATCGTATTTCTTCTTTTTAAGGTCTCTAGTCCAAATATATCCATAATGATAAATTTTAAATGGTGCTTCAACTACTTTTCCCTTATGAATTGCTTGATTATGAACTATGTTCTCATACCGTACTGTTCCGTTTCTGAATATTCTTGCGGTAGATGCTACTTCTGTTTTCTTAAGATCCCAATCCAAATAACTTATAGTTGGAAGATAAACGGTGTTCACATCTTTTGGTAATTTCTCAAGGAATGCCCTAATACCTGCAAAATCATCTCTAACTTCTTCATCTGCATCATAGATAAGCACCCATTCACATGTTGGAAATTGCAGTGAATAATTCCTTGCTTCTGAAAAATCATCTTTCCACTCATGAAAGAAGACTTTGTCCGTATATTTCTTGGCAATATCAACAGTACTGTCCGTTGAACCGGTATCAACGACGATTATTTCATCAACATATGGTCTTATGCTTCCAAGTGCTCTATCCAAATTGTTTTCTTCATCTTTTACTATCATCGCAACGCTGAGAAGACACTTTTTGTCTCCATTCATTCAAATTCCTCCTAAACAAGTTTCTTGATTTATTTTTCAATACACGGTTACAACTATCCTAAAACCTTATGTGAAAATGAAAAGCGGGCATAAAGCCCGCTTCAGAATTATCTGATTATTAATTTACTTTTCTTGTTAAGTTTCTAAGTAACTTATCTCAAAAGCTGTAACACATTTTGTGGTTGAGCATTCGCCTGAGCAAGCATCGACATACTTGACTGAAGCAGTATCTGTTGCTTCGTAAATTGCATCATCTCTTTCGCCATGTCCGCATCTCTTATTCGGCTTTCTGCTGCCGTCAAGTTCTCTGATGCAACTCCTAGGTTAGATATCGTGTGTTCCAACCTGTTTTGTATTGCTCCAACCGCTGCTCTTGCTGTACTTACCTTGTGAATCGCACTGTCTATTACCATTATGGTTCTTTCTGCACTGTTTTGGTCTGTCACTTTCAATGTTGATGTAGATAAACCAAGTGCTCCTGCACTCATGTTGTCTATACCTGCAACCATGTTGTGACCTTCGTTTGCACCTATCTGGAATATGAGTTGTTTATTAGCTGTATAAACCGCTTCAGCTCTTACCACTGCACTGTCCACTACTTCTTCCATTGGTAACGACCCATCAAATTGACTGATCTTGAAAGCTGTGCTGTTCCAAGAAAATTTTACACCACTAACTGTTAAACTCGCTTTAGAGATACTTGTAACAACCGAAGTTGCAATAGCTCCAGTAGAATTAATATGGACTATTCTAACATCAAGTGCACTTGTGACATTTCCTTTTAATTGGCCAACTTCTATTACAAATGTTCCTTCTGAGACTACACTTGTACCAGCTCTTTTAGCCTGGACATTGATGTTACCACCAGTAACGACTTTAATATCTGCTACTCCTCTGAATCCTTCTATCTTTCCATCAAGCAACTTTTTCGTGTTGAACTCTGTAGTTCTCGATATCCTGTCGATCTCTTCCCTCAGTTGGTTCAACTCTGCTTGTACCTGATTCCTATCTACATCCGTATTTGTATCAGATGCTGCTTGTACTGATAGTTCCCTCATACGTTGCAGAATCGAGTGTACTTCTGTCAATGCTCCTTCTGCTGTCTGGATCAATGATATGGCATCTTCTGAGTTCTTTATAGCCATATCAAGACCTCTAATCTGACCTCTCATCTTTTCACTTATTGCTAATCCTGCTGCATCGTCTCCTGCTCTGTTTATCCTTAAACCTGACGAAAGTCTTTCAAGCGTCTTTCCCATATCCGTGTTTGTACTGTTAATGCTTCTCCAGCTGTTCAATGCACTGATGTTGTGGTTAATTCTCATACCTTTCACCTCCATGTGTTTTTTTCCTGAATTACTACTAAACTCCTCAAGGGCGCCCTCGATTTCACAGTTATTATCGGAATGTTATTTGAAAACTTTACACCGTTTATTATTTTTCTTCAAAAAATTTCTATCCTTATTTCAATTCTCAGCTCCTGCCAAAACAAAAAATATATTTTTCTAGAATATTTGAACGATTTCAATATTCTATAGGTCTAATATGTTGAATAGAGAGAGTAATGGTAACAATGAGATAATGGTGCCATAACTCTATTTTTTCTGCTTCTATGTCCATGCCCTTGGGAGGTGTTTTTTATGAGAGTAAACAACAACCTTGGAACATGGTCCATAAGGTATTTACAAAGCTTACAAAATGAGCAGGTATCAAACGTTCAAAGTTCGTCTCAGACTGCTGTACCATTTACGAGGAACATTTCTACTGGTACTATTGCTGAAAGGATGCGTTCACAAATCAATGATTATCGTGAAGCAATGGCAAGTACGTACAACGCAATTGGAGTTATGAGTATTGCAGAAGGTGGTCTTCAAAACATTAGTACTAGTTTCGAAAGAATGAAGGAACTGGCAGTACAAGCTTCAAGGGATACTTTGAGCAACAGTGAAAGGACAACGCTTCAAAAAGAGTTTTCTCGATTGTCACAGAGTGTCGACAGGGTTGTTGAACAAACAACCTACGATGGTAAGAGAGTACTTGGCGGTGATATAAGAAATATGCAAGTTGAGTTAGGTGTGAACCAAGAGCAATTGGGTATCACCCTCCCGGGCATGGACATTAAGAGTTTAGAACTCGAAGATGCCAATGTGAGCAGTGCAGAAAATGCTCAGAATGCTTTAAAGGTTCTTGATAATGCGATTCAAAATGTTGCTAAAACTAGAGATTATGTTGATGAAACTTTAAATAAACTAGGCAATGCTGCAAGAAATTTGGGTAACACCGTTTTGAATACCTCCTCCGTGAGTTCATTAAATGATACAAATGCTGCACGTAATATGATGGATTTGGTCAGAACCAATTTGCTCTCGCAAGCTACAGCAGGTGTTGTTTCACAGTCTAATATCAATAACATGAACGTTTTGAGATTACTAGGCTAAATCCTTGCTCCTTGCAGATGTAATTGATCAAATCATGCGGAATTGTTCAATTAAAAAGCGGTGGTTTAAAACCCACCGCTTTTTGATGGTGTTGCCCAGCATGAGAGATAGCTTGACGGTGAAAGTCCGTTGTGGTCTGGTAGTGGGAAAACGCGAGTCAGAAGTAAGGGTGTCCATCGTGAGGTGGAACTTGACAATTGTGTAGAAAAGCCGAGAAACTCATCTATCCCTAAGAGGGAAAGAAACGATGTCACAAGAAGGAAATCAAGAAGCCTATTGAATCACCGTATACCGGGTGGCACGTAGGGTGGTATCAAAGAAAGGTAGGCACATAAACTCAAGTGCCTACCTTCTATTTGATTGCATATCTATTTGGTGCCGAGGGCGGGACTTGAACCCGCACGAGGCCTAACCTCTGTTGATTTTGAGTCAACCGCGTCTGCCAATTCCGCCACCTCGGCTTACCATGTGCTCAGACTCATCCTTTATAAAAGCACATATATTGTATCATTTAACTATTGCGTTTTCAAGTGGTCATTTTGTACTACTTGGACTTATTGTATTCGTTTATTCCTTCCCCCAGTATTTCCACCGCTTCGGTAAGTTTTTCCGATTCAAGCACATATGCAATTCTTATTTCACTCACACCCGCGCCCGGAGTAACATAGAAACCGTTTAGTGGAGAGGCCATTGTAGTCTTACCGTTTATGTTAAATTCTTTAAGCATCCATATTATGAAATCCTCAGCATTATCTACTGGTAATTTCGCTGCCAAATAGAAAGCTCCTTCCGGTTTGTGTACAACAACACCAGGTATTTTTTTCATTGCCTCGTACGTTGCATCTCTTCTTTTCTGATATTCATCGCGTACACTATTTGTGTATTCATCACCAAGTTTGAGAAGACCTATAGCGCCGTACTGGGATGTTTCCGCTGGGCAGAGTCTTGCCTGAGCAAATTTGAGAACACCTTTGGAGAACTCTTTGTTCTTTGTAACCAGCACACCTATTCTTGCACCGCAAGCACTATATCGTTTTGAAATGCTGTCAACGATTATCAGTCTATCTTCTATACCCTCAAAATGAAATGCAGACACATGCTTTCTTCCATCAAATGTGAACTCTCTGTACACTTCATCTGAAATGATGACGAGATCGTGCTTTTTTGCAAATTCAATAATCCGTTTCACTTCTTCATAAGTATAGACTGTTCCTGTTGGATTTGATGGATTGGAGAAAAGTATCGCCTTTGTCTTTGGTGTCAATGCTCTTTCAAACGCTTCCATTGAAGGCAGTCTGTATCCATCTTCTGGATGAGCTGTTACAGGTACAAGTTTCACGCTAAGATACGTCGCAAAACCAAGATAGTTTGCATAGAATGGTTCTATAGTGAGGACTTCATCGCCTGGATCACAAACAACTCCAAGCGCAAACATTATTGCTTCACTACCACCGTTCGTTATCGTGATTTCATCGGGGTTGACGTTTATATTATGCTTAGCATAGTAATCTGCAAAAGCCTCACGAAGTTCTAGGAGTCCCTGTGAGTGTGTATAAGCAACGACCTCTGGTTTATATTTTTCGATGTACTCATACCAAATCTTCGGTGTCTTTATATCTGGTTGACCGATGTTCAAGTGGTATACGTGTATCCCCCTTTTTTCTGCTTCATCCGAATACGGCACTAACCTCCTTATAGGACTTGCTGGTGTTTCAATAGCTCTCTTCGAAATCATCGCCCTTCCTCCCTTTCTTTAGTTGTAATTTATCGTACAGCTATATATCAGCTATATAAATGATTTCACTTTCAACAATTTCAGGAAAATCTAGAGGTTTATTACATATTACCTCAACAAAAGCATATTCTTCGCTATACGAAATATCAAGTATGGTAACCCCCTTATAGCTAAGTTGTTGCATTTTTTTGCCATAAGAAACGAAATCAATCTTCAGTTTTTGCTTGAATGCTTTCCTTTTCACTAAGATGCTTTTCAGAGATTGAGCTTTTTCAATTGCTCTTTCAACGCTTTGACTGTATGCATCTATTAATCCCCTGATCCCAAGTTTGACACCGCCGAAATATCTGGTAACAACAACAGCAACATTAAGCAGTTCCGCCTTTCTAAGTGAATTAAGCATTGGAACACCTGCCGTTCCGGATGGTTCACCCACATCGGAAGAAAATTCGATGATACCTTGCTTACCGATCAATCGGTAAGCAGGGCAATTATGAGTGGCATCCGCATATTTCTTGTTCATCTCAGAAATAAAATTCTTGGCCTCATATTCATCCTCAATACCTCTCAACGTGGTTATGAATATGGACCTTTCGATATTTATTTTATCTTCTATCGTTCCCTCAATAGTTTTGTATCTTTCAATATCCATTTTGCCTCCATATACACCTTTGACTTAGCTAGATCATAGAATTTTGCGAAAACAACTGGTTCATCAATTTCTAAGATCAACAGGCTTTTTGGCGTATTGTTCTTCGGAAGGGATGTACTACCTGGGTTGATGACAACTTTTCCATCAATTTCTTCTATCATTGGAATATGGGTATGGCCATATAACACGAAATGAATATCCTTATCTCTTACAAATTCTGCTAGATCGTTCTCTTCAAACTGTTCGCCGTGGATGAGGAGAAACGAGAAGTTACCAAAATATTCTAGTGATATTCTCGGCATTCCATCAAGTCCTAAGACTTTCAAATCGACATCTGCATCACAATTGCCCCTTATATAATCAATCTTATAATTCTTGAGCAACTGCACAACGCCCTTGGGATCATACCCTTCTGGTAACGGATTCCTTGGCCCATGATATAAGATGTCTCCAAGATGAAAAATCGCATCGAACTGCTCCAAATTCAATTGTTTCTCAATATTTTTCAAAGCCTTCAGCGACCCATGTGTATCACTCATAACAAGGATTTTCATCTCACTTCTCCTTTCACGGATACATCAGTGACCATATTTCTGTACTTGTTCACGGTTCTACGAGATATGTTTATACCGATTGATCTTAACAAAAGCATGAGTTGATGGTCTGTAAGTTTATTATCTACCTTGAGAAGCTCTCTAATCTCATTCATTATGAGTTCCTTGTTTGGGCCTTTCCCAAAGAACATCCTCAACGGTAAAATACCCCTAGGTGTATTTGCAACTTTGCTTCTAACAGCTCTACTTACTGTAGCTATATTCAATCCTAAAGAATTTGCCACATGTGTCATGGTCACTATCTGCGGATATTTTCTATATCCACGTAAGAAATACTCGTTTACCTCTCTAACAAATTCACAAACATTATAAAGCGTTTCTTCGCGCATTTGCAGTGCCTTTGAGACAAAGGGATCCGAAACTTCTATCTTTCTCACTTCTACATGATTCACATCTATTGTTACGTCAGGAAAGAGATAGATGCTACCATCTGTACTTTCTGAATAATGATCTATCTCGTTCTGAAATTCTTCAAAGAGTAGTTTTATAAGAGACTTTGCTTTGTCAAGAGGAATCTCAAACTCCTCTGACAATTCTTCTTCTGATATTCTAAGCCTACCCTTACTGTCAATGTTATAAATTACATATTCAAGCACTTTTTCATCTTCATCTGGTAAAACCAAGAATGGGAGTAGTTTCTCAAGAATAGTGTGCAAGTCTTCTGGACTGGGATATATTTCGTCGTTAAGTTCTTGAACATTCATATATTTTTCCTTAAGTAAATAAGCAGGTGCTTCGAGCACCTGCAAATAGAATTTCTCTGTTCTTGTAAGGACTAGCTTCTGTTCAATTGACTGTGTTATCTTACTAGCTCTTTTGCTATCTGACATGCCAGTTCTACATTATTCTTAAGTAATTCGATATTTGCCTTTAGCGTCTTTCCACCACTGAGTTCTGCAACCCTTGATAGTAAATATGGCGTAACATTCTTGCCTGCAATGCCTTTCTCAAAACACTCATTCAAAGCTTGGTCAATGTAACCTTGGACTTCTGATTCTGCGATTACATATTCTTGTTGTATCGGATTGGCTACTAGGATAGCACCTTCTATGTCGAGTTCTTTCTTTGCTTTGAATATTTCAGCTACTTCTTTTGGTGAATCAACTGCATGGTCTATCGGATAATCGGAAAGTCCTTCGTAGAATATAGGGAATCTGCTTGTTTTATAGCCTAGAACAGTTATTTGGAATGTTTCTAAGAACTCTATCGTTTTTCGAACGTCTAATATCGATTTACAACCTGCACTTACAACGATAACTTCACTTCTTGACATTTCGGTGATATCTTGCGAGACATCCCATTCTCCCATATGAACCCCACCAATACCACCTGTTGCAAAAACATCGATTCCAACTAACCTTGCAATTCTCATAGTCGCACTTACCGTCGTCGCTGCACTTTTCTCTAAAGCTATAGTATAAGGTATCTCCCTCGTACCGATTTTCAACGGCTTATCTTCAAGCATCTGATTGATCTCTTCTTGACTCATCCCAACTATGATTTTACCTTTCACTACTCCTATGGTTGCCGGAACAACACCGTTCTTCCATGCTATATCTTCTATCATCTTAGCAGTCTCTATATTGTGGGGATACGGCAATCCATGAGCTATGACTGTACTTTCCAACGCAACCACAGGTTTACCTTGTTCTAGTGCATCCTTCACTTCACTGGACAAGATAATGCCAGTATTCACCATTTCTCACACCTCTTCTTATTTGTTATTTGACGATGAGCGTTCTCATAAGCTGACCAAGTCCTTCTATAACAGCAATTATATCGTATTCGCCTCCAGGCAATTTTCCTATTTGAACAGTTTCCGAAGGCGTTGTAAACGCTTGAGTTACGTAATCACTTTTACCAGGTTTATGGAATTTCCCAGTAATAGTAATTTTACCACGTTTCCCCGTCACTGGATAGACTATATCTGGATCATCCAATTCTATTCTATATCCACCCGTTGGAAATGTACCGGCAACTATTTGAAGAAGAATCTCATCGTTCTTTGAAACTGCTGTACCTTCAGAAATATCCTTGTATCCCGACTCTGTTCTCGTTAAGATTCTCAACATGGCACCTCCGACATCAGATGGCAAACCTATCAATCCCAAACTATCTTCTCCATCTTTTGACGATATCACTTCATCCGGAATTTGCTGGTTATTCACATACACTTTGAAGCTCACAGGACAAATAACAAGTACTGGTTCTAGTCTAATATATGTTGTACTTCTGACACCAGGAAAACTGTACACAAACTCTTTCTTGGCTTTTTCATCAACAATTCGAATTTGATAATTCATCGTCGAATTCCCTGGCTGGAAGTACCAAGCTTTTATGATATAACTCTTCTGCTCTTTGTCGGCAAATAATTTAATATATTGCACGTTGAAAGTCTTTGTACCAACCGACTTATATAAAGATTCAGGAAAAGTTTGGTCCACTGAATGAGCGAAAACATTGACATTGACATTTTGAGTGACTGGTTGTACAACGGGTTCAGAAAATCCTAAGCAAAACACCATCAGTACAAAAATAGTTATAGAAATTCTTCTTAACATACTTCCACCTCCTGTCAATATGGTTGATTTTTCTTTAACCATTTGTGCTTATACAAATCTTCATCCGCTTTCATGTAGGCTTTATCGAAATCTTTGTATTCTGAAAGGTCAACAACACCATATGAAAACCCTAAATTGAGCTCATTTTTTGCAAGATTGTAAAG
>Ga0208461_1001320_pt1 | contig 22606 bp, 20 predicted proteins | sample AD_JPNTR4_MetaG_FD_184448 | JGI IMG/M metagenome (GOLD analysis project Ga0208461, IMG submission 184448) | Active sludge microbial communities of municipal wastewater-treating anaerobic digesters from Japan - AD_JPNTR4_MetaG (SPAdes) (version 2) | ecosystem: Engineered > Bioreactor > Anaerobic...
CTTGCGTGACAAAGGCATCGCCACTGACTGAAAAACGGAAAATTTCCTGGCGACCTTTGAAGATTGAGTGTCAACTTTTACCCCCTATCCCCTGGCCCCTTTCCCCCGCGCCGCGCGGGGGAAAGGGGAACTTTTCTTTGTGGGTTTTTGCAGGCGGGCGTAGCCCGCCTGCAAAAACCCTTTATTTTTTCTCCCCCTCCCCAACGGCGTCTGCGCCGTTGGGGAGGGGGCAGGGGGTGGGGCAAAAGCTACAGGCCACAAAGGTTCATCCATCGCCGTCTGGCTACCTGGCGCCAGGTTGAACAGCCACCGCACATTTTCATCCTTGGATAGTGTGCGCCAGCACATGGCGTCTCCTCGGAAAATAGAGAGCCGTAAGTCGAGAGCCGTCGCAGCCTGCGATCGCGGTTCACCGCTCACAACTCACGACGCACATTGATTCCGACATATGATTCTCAAAATCTGCGGAATCTGCGTTCCTCGACGTCCCCTATCTCCTCCGGCGTGCTGCGGCGCTGACTTCAAGTATAGCGCAGGATGCCGAGACAACAACACCAACGCCAATTTCTCTGGACAGGTGACCCTACCTCAAGTATAATGGGGGCTGATGAACACGCGCGGCGTGGACTATACCGTGTCATAAACGCGGACGGTGAGCAGCCTCAGATGTCTGACTGATTGTCGCTCACTGACCTCAAGATCTCAAGAATTGAAGGAGTTTCTAATGTCGGCAGTGGTTGACTTTCTGACCCAGGGCGCGGGCATGATTGTGGGATTTCTGGTGGCCCTCGTCCCCTTGATTATCTTGCATGAGTTGGGACACATGCTCACGGCCAAGGCCGTGGGCGTGTGGGTGCGCGAATTCGGCATTGGCTTCCCCCCACGGATTGTGAAACTGTTCCGCTGGCAGGAGACCGACTTCACTTTGAACTGGCTTCCGCTCGGCGGCTTTGCGGCGATGGAAGGCGAGGCGGCGATGCCGGCAGCGGCGGAGTCCACCCCCGAGGAGCAATCCCCGGAGCAGCAGGCCTATGAAGCAGAGGCGCGCAAACACAGCCTTTACGCGCAACCGCCTGCCCGCCGTCTGCCCATTTTTCTCAGCGGGCCGCTGATGAACATTCTCATCGCCTGGGTGGTGGCGGTCGCCATCTACCTGCCGGGTCTGCCGGTCATTGACGCGATGGAAGTGCACGTCACGGGCGTGGCGCCGAACTCGCCGGCGGAACTCGCCGGCATTCGGCCCGGCGATGTGCTCGTCTCGATCGGCGGGCAGCCGGTGGAGACCATGGATACCGTGGTCAACTTCACCACCGAACATCTGGGGGTCGAAATTCCCCTCACCGTGCGCCGCAACGGCGCAGAAGTAGAAGTGCGTTTGACGCCACGGGCCAATCCGCCGGAGGGCGAAGGCGCGATGGGCGTTGCATTGCAGGGACAGGTGGTGGCGCAGCACTACGAGAAGATCCCCTTCTCGCAAGCGGTAGCCAGAGGTAGCGGGCTTTTCTGGGAAAGCGTGAAACAATTGATCCGGCTGCCGGCGGACCTCATTAGCGGCGTGTTGCCCTGGGCGACGGCGCGCCCCATTGGCATCGTCAACATCAGCCGGCTGAGCTATGAGACGCTCCAGATGAGCGCCGACGCCGGCACGTTGCTTCCCATCCTCAGCCTGGTGATGAGCGTGAGCCTGAGCCTGGGCATCTTTAACCTGTTGCCGGTCCCCGCGCTTGACGGCGGCTACATTTTATTCACCCTGGTGGAAATGATTTCGGGCAAAGCCATGACGCCCGCGCTGCAAGCGCGCCTTAATTACGTGGCGCTGCTGCTGCTGTTGCTGATCTTTGCGGCGGTCACCGTGATGGATATTCTCTATCCGGTGAGTCTGCTCACTCCCTGAAAACTGTCGAAGGCGAGAGCGATGGCCACATCACGAAGTGTGAAAAGCGCTAAAAGCATGGAAGCCCTCTGGCGGGCTTTGGAACAGGAACACGTGGCCCCTCGGGCCGTGGACCTGCCGCGCCTTTCCGGCCTCGATGCTGAGGAGCTGCGGCGCTTTGAGCGTGCCTGGCCTGGGGTGCAGCGCGCGGAGCGGCGGCGGATGTTGCAGACGTTGGCGCAGCTGGCGGAAGATGATTTCGAGATGGACTTCAACGCCATTTTCCGATTGGCGCTGCGCGACGAGGACCCTGACGTGCGCATTGCCGGCGTCGAAGGACTGTGGGAAGACGACGACGTGCTGCTCCTGCCCGACTTGCTGCGGCTGCTGCTCGACGAACCCCTCCCTGAGGTCCGCGTCGCGGTCATCCAATGCCTGGCGCATTTCGTCCTGTTGGGGGAGACGCGGAAGCTCCCGCCACAGTCTTTCCGCCAGCTCTGCCAGGTCCTGTCCTTGATCCATCAGAACCCGCTCGAAAACCTGGAGGTACGGCGGCGGGCGCTGGAATCGCTGGCCTACGCCGGTGTGGCCGAGCTGCCGACCCTCATTCAGGCGGCGTACCGCCATCCGGCAGAGGCCATGCAGATCAGCGCCGTCTTCGCCATGGGCCGGAGCGCCGATCTGCGCTGGCGGGAAATGGTAATGCGGCAGCTCCATCATCCCAGCCCGGCGATGCGCTACGAGGCCGCGCGCGCGTGCGGCGAGCTCGCGACGCGGGACGCCGTCCCCGAGCTCGTCGAGCTGGCGGATGATGTGGATCTCGAGGTGCAGGAGGCGGCGTTGTGGGCCTTGGGGCAGATTGGCGGCGACCTGGCGCGTCTCACCCTGGAGCGCTATCTCGAGGCCGAGAGTGAGACGCTGCGCTTTGCGGCGGACGAGGCCCTCCAGGAACTGGAATTCATGCACGGCTCTCTGGACACCTTCTTCGGTCCGCCGGAGGACCTCATCACCGAAAGCGACCTGCCCTGGGATTTCCGTTCGCAGCAGCCGACGGCGGAGGATTTCGCGGGTGACGAAGATGAGGGCGATGAAGGCGATGAGGATGAGTTTGAGGATGCGGACGAGTTTGAGGACGAGGACGACTTCGACGACGAGTACGGCGACGAAGACGAGTACGAAGACGAGGATGCCCTATGACTGAGGCAAGCCCCCTACGCTCAAGGTTGCGCCGCCTGGCGCTGCTCCTGAGCGTGGGCGGATGGTTGCTGCTGTTGCCGGTGCGAACGCTGGCGCAGGGGGAAGTGGCGCTCGCGCACGAGTATACCTATGGGCAGAGCGCTCGCTTCACGGCGACGCTGCCTCCCGGCCTGGCCATCACCGAGGCGCGTTTCTTCCTGCGCGTCCCCCGCCCCGGCCTGGCGGATACGGAGATCATCGTCCCGGCGCTCGGCGAGGAACAAGCGGTCGTCGAGCGAGATTTGCGCCTCAAACCGTTCCCGCCTTTCGCTGAGCTGACCTATTGGTGGACCTTCACCGACGCCGACGGAAACACCCATCAGACTGAGTCGGTTTCCTTCTTGTACGAGGACAATCGTTTCGTCTGGCAGGAGCTGCACGAGGGGCCTTTTACGGTCCGCTGGGTGGCGGGGACGCCGGAGCAGATGGTCGAAGCGCTGGATGTAGCGCGCGAGGCCACGCAGAAGATCACCGCGCAGCTGCGCATCGCGGATCCCGGCGACGTTCTGTTCTACATCTACCCTTCGACGGCGGATTTGCAGGCGGCGCTGCGGCTCACCGGCAACGAGTGGCTGGCGGGGATGACGCTGCCGGAAGTCGGCGTGGTCTTGTTGGCGATTCCCCCCACGGAGGGCGCTTCCGCGCAGCTGCAGGCGGATCTCCCCCATGAACTCACCCATCAACTGCTCTATCGGCAGCTGGGGGATGCCGGCTACGCCGCTCTGCCTATCTGGTTGAGCGAGGGGTTGGCCTCGGTCTTCGAGCAGGGAGCGGATGCCAACCGCATGGCGACGTTGCAGCAGGCGCAGGAGGAAGGGCGGCTGCTGCCGTTAGCGGATCTGTGTGAGCCTTTCTACGCGCTCGACACGGAGCGATTGCGGCTCGCCTACGCGCAGAGCTACAGCGCGGTGAGCTATCTCCAGGGGGTCTATGGCTGGTCAGGCATCCACGCGCTGGTGCAAGCCTACGCCGATGGGCGCGAGTGTTCCGCTGGAATGCAGCACGCGCTGGGGATCGGCCTGCCGACTTTTGAGCGGCAATGGCGCGCCTGGCTGGCTCAGGGAGGGCGGACGACGACCGATGGCGCACAACGCTGGGTGGCCATGCGTCTGGCCGTGCGCGATCTGGCGCCGTGGCTGGTGCTGGCGGGCGCTTTGATGTTGCCGGGGATCCTGGCGTGTTTCCACCGTCGCGGCTCCCGTCCGGCGTTGCCGGGCTGATCCCGCCGGGGCGCCGGCGCGTCTAGGACGTCTCGCGGGGTCGCGCCCACAGGCGCGCCAGGTTGAGGCACAACTGCACGGACCTCGCCATGTCCTGCACGCTGATCCATTCCAGCGGCCCGTGGCTGTTGAACATCCCCGTGAAGAGATTGGGGGTCGGCACGCCTTTGGCGGTCAGCCCCGCGCCGTCGGTGCCGCCGCGTATGGGACGGATCAACGGCGCGATCCCCAGGGGACGCAGCGCTTCCAACGCCAGTTCCACGGGGCGCATGTCCTTCTCCAGGCCATAGCGCATGTTCCGGTACTGCGGCGTGATCACGCACGTGATGCGCGCGCGGGGCTCCTCGGCCTCTAGCGTTTGGGCGATCTCGCGCAGGCGCTCCCCATGCGCTTGCAGCTGTTCCAGCTCAAAATCCCGCAGCGTGAACCCCAGGGTCACCTCGGCGGCGGTGCCCTGAATCCGGTAGGGATGAATGTAGCCCTCCCGCCCCTCGGTCGTCTCGGGGCTGAGCTCCGCCGGCAGCGCGTTGAGGAAGCGCCCCGCCAGCCGCAGGGCGTTGACCAGTTTCCCTTTGGCGACGCCCGGATGGACGGCGACGCCGGTAATCGTCACGATGGCCTTGTCGGCGGAGAAAGTCTCGTAGGTGATCTCGCCCGCCTCCCCACCATCGAGGGTGTAAGCGACGTCGGCGCGGAGGTCTTCCGGCGTGAGGTGCTCGACGCCGCGTCCGATTTCCTCATCGGGCGTGAAGCAGATGCGGAGGGGGCCGTGTGGGATTTCGGGATGGCGCAGCAGCTTCGCCGCCAGCGTCATGAGGATGGCGACGCCCGCCTTGTCATCCGCCCCCAGCAACGTCGTCCCGCTTGCCGTGATGAGGTCTTCCCCAATTTTGCCCGCCAGCTGCGGGTTCTCCTCTGGTCGCAGGACCTGCGTTGGGTCGTCGGGGAGAATGATGGGATGTCCCCCGTAGTTCCGGTGGAGGAGCGGCTTCACGTTCGCGCCGCTGAAGTCTGCCGCCGTGTCCACGTGAGCGAGAAAGGCCACCGTCGGCGCGGCGACGTCCTCCGTCGCCGGAATCGTTGCAAAAACGCAGCTGTAATCGCTGAGGACCACTTCCGCCGCGCCCAGCTCGCGCAGCTCGTCGGCGAGCACGCCGAGCAGACGGCGTTGCCCCGGCGTGCTGGGAACCGTGGATGAGGCTTCGTTGCTTTGGGTGTCATAGCGCACGTAACGGAGGAAGCGCTCCACCAATTCCTGAATCTCGGTCGCGTTTAACGGGATATTCTCAAGCATTATCGCATCCTTTCCCCGCGCAAGGCGGTCAGGTGGGGTGTTCCTCGCTTGTAGCGGGGAGAGTGTACAACGGCAGCGCGATGTAGAACGTCGAGCCCTTGTTCAGCTCGCTCTCTAGCCAGACGCGCCCGTGATGGTGTTCCACAATGGACTTCACCAGCGCCAATCCCAGGCCGGTGCCGGCAATGTCGGTCGTCTCGCGGCGTTTGATGCGGTAGAACTTCTCGAACAGGCGCACTTGATTTTCCGGCGTGATGCCGATGCCGGTGTCGCTGACGCGGACGATTGCCACACTCTCGCTCAAATCCATGCCGACGGTAACCGATCCGCCCGCCGGGGTGTATTTGACGGCATTGTCCACCAGGTTCGCGATGGCCTGGCGCAGCAGCGTGCGGTCTCCGAGGACGGTGGCAGAAGCGCGCTGGGCGAGCGACATGCTTGCTCCTGGCTCAGGCAGGACTTCCTCGAGCAGTTCCCGCCCTTTCTCTGCCAGCGCTTCGGAAGTGATGGGCCGGGGCGGTTCCAGTTTGAGCGTCACGCCTTTGGCGCGGGCGCGGGAGCGCATGGTGTCAACGGCTTCGAGCAGCACCAGCCCCAGCCGGCAGGGCTCCTGGCGAATCCCCAACCCCGCTTCGACGCGTCGCAGGTTGAGCAGATCGTCAATCAAGGCGCTCATCTGTTCGATGCCTTCCAGAATGCGGCCCTGATATTCCTGCTGCTTGTCGTTGAGCTCGCCTACCATCGTGAGCATGGTCACGTAGCCGCGCATGAAGGTGAGGGGGGCGCGCAAGTCGTGCGAGACCGTGGAGACGAAATCTGTCTTCATCTCGTCGAGCTCTTTGAAGTGGGTCACGTCGCGCATCACGGCCACCCATCCGGTGGATTGTCTCTCGGCGTCGGAACGGGCCCGGGTCGTCGGCAGATCCTTGATCGGCGCGATGCTGGTGTAAAAGGTGCGGTGATCCGCCAGGGAGAATTCCACAGCCGAGGGTGTGGGGGGAAGCTCCTCTTCCAGCCGGATCACGGCCTCGACCAGGGGGACGGGAAGATTCAGTGCCTGGATCGGTCGCCCGTAGGTAGTCTCGTCGAGATTGAGCAGGGTTTGCGCCGCCGGGTTAGCCAGCGCCAGGCGGCGGGCGTGATCAATGACAATGATGGCGTCGGTCGTGCTCGCCAGAATGGCCGCCAGCCGTCGCCGGCCGTCTTCGGTGGCCTCAAAGAGGCGGATGTTTTCCACGAGCACCGCGGCCTGGTTTGCCAGGGTGTTGAGGAATTGGACCCGGCCCTCGTCGAAAGCCTGGGCGTTCAGGGCGCCGATCCACAGGACGGCCACCAGGCGGTTCTGCAGCCGCACAGGGAACGCGGCGATGCTGCGCAACGCGCTGCCGGCGAGGGTCACCTCGCTCGTGTCGCGCACGTCTTGTTCGATGAAGGGGTCGCGCCGCCGGGAGACAATCGCTACCAGGGCCCGATCCAGCCCCTGAAAGACGGGGTCGCTCAGGCCGGCGCTGAAGACACGTGATCGCTCTTCATTCTCCAGCACGATGAGATGGGCCACGGCGGCGCCGGTTTCCTCGAGGACGCCGTCGAGGATCAACGGCACTCCCTGGTCCAGGGTGAGCGTGGCCGAGACCGATTGAGAAATCTGCACCAGCAGCGAGAGATCGTTGATGCGATCTTTCAGGCGTAGCCGCATTTCCTCAAAGGCCGAGCCGAGCTGCGCCACCTCTTCCTCGCCGACGATGTGGACGGGGGTCTCCAGATTCCCCTCGGCGATTTGATCGGTGGCGACGGCCAGGGTGTGCAGGGGCTGTGTGATCCGCGCTACCAGGAACGGCACCAGGGTCAGCAACAGTACCCCGACGGGCAGCTGCACCAGGAGCAACGGTCGGAAAATGGAGCTGGACATCTCGAACACGACCGCATACGGCAGCTGCATCACGACGGTGAAGGGCGTGCCGGCGATGTGTCGCGTGTAGTAGAGCGTGGCCTCGCCGGTGCCGGGTGAGAAATCCCGATAGGCCGTGCCGGCGCCGACCTCCCATGTCGGGACGTTGGGGTTGATGCTCCATGGCCGGAGAATGGCTTCCGGTTGCGGGTGCAGGACGATCAGGCCCCGGTCGTCCGTCACAAACCCCTGGCCAACGCCACGGGTGGCCTGTAATCCCGCCAGGACGCGCTTCATTTCGGGGTTGGTGTTGAGTTCGACGCGACCGAGCAGCGCGCCGGGGACGGCCCCGTTTCCTTCACTCAAGAGGGGTTGGACGAAGGTCATGCGCACTTTGCCAGAGGGCAGCCTGGTCACCCGCGCCGGTTCGGCCATCTCGAATTGCAGGGCTTGATTCACTACTGGGATTTCTTCGGGGGTGAGTTGCCGATCCCCGGCATCTTGTGGAGCGATGGCAATGACCTGGCCCTGGGCATCCACGAGCAGCAATTCCTGGAAGAAGGGGACCAGCTGGCGGTCGGCTTCGAGGAGGCTTTGTTGCATTTGCGGGTCGAGCATGAGAGGATTGGCCGCGAATTTCTCCAGCAGGTTGCGTCCGGAGACGCCGAAGTGGGCGATGTTGTCACCGGCGATGGCGGCAGTGCGGTCTAGCTCATCGAGCGCCTGTTCGCGCGCCAGCTGCATCGCGCGATTGGTCACCATGAACACGGAAAGGAAGACGCTGCCCAGGATGAGGGGCAGGAGCGCGGCGAGGAACCGGGCCCGCAGGGAGCGCCGCGTCAGGGGGATGGTATCGGCGCGCCAGCGGGGCCGTAGCTGCGGCGCGACCGCCCAAAGGAGGGTGAAGACGAGCCCGACCGCCAGTCCACAGACCAGCCACAATTCCCCGCCGGTGTTGATAGGGCCGAGCAGATGCTCCAGGGTATCCAATCCCAGCGGGGGAATGGCCTCTACGACCCGGTTCAGGCTCAACAGGAGCAAGAGCGTCACACTGCCGGCCGTGGCGGCGATGACGGGCAGGCGGATGCGTTGGAAGAAGGGGCCTACATAGGGATGATGGATGATCGCGCCGGTGCACAATCCCCACGCGGCGTAGGCGAAGATGTCGTTGAAAGAGAGGAGCGTAAAACGCGCCTGGAGCAGTCCCAGGACCCATCCCGCGACGAGGCCTGGCCCGGGACCCCACCAGATCGCGATGGCGGCGACGCCGCTCAGGGCCACGAGGGAGACGGCGGGAGGGTAGGCCAGTTGCGTGAGTGGCGCCGTGGGGATGAAATCGTGCAGGTCGGCGGCAAGCACCCCGACGCCGGCCGTGACGCCGATGAGCAACACTCCCAGCCCAAGGAGCCAGGGTCGCGTTTTGGAGCGGTGAAAATCGGCGCGCCGTTTGTAGATCAGCCAGAGACTCAGCAGCGTGTACAGGCTGGCCAGCGCAATCCCTGGCAGCTTGTGGGGAAAGACGAGAGTGAATTTTCCCGGCGTGACCCACCAGGCGAACTCAAGCCCCATGGTTTTCGCCTTTGCGACCGTTGTTGTGGCGTTTTGAGAACCCTGTCATCTCGCTACAATGATACACCGACCTGTCGAGAAGTACAAGCGCGCGCGTCCTGTCACGTAAAATCTGAGCGACTGTTCGGCCACCGATTAAAAATGGCGTAGATTCCGGCATTTTTGTTGTGGGCCTTGCAGCGGACGCCGCCAGCTGTAACGCAGGCGGCCCGTCGTTGTGCAACGGGCCGCCTCACCTCTGAGACCGATTTCAGGCGTTGAATGTCGGAGATCGTCAATTATCCCAATCGTCCTCGTCCTCGTCCTGCTCTTCGTAATCCAGATCGTCCTCGTTGTCCTCGTCATCGTAGAATGCCCAATCGAGTTCGATCGGGTTCACATCAATGATCTCAAGCATCTCATCGCAAATGGGACAGGTGATGTACCGTCCGATTTTGACTTGTCCTGTCACCTTGATCGTCTCTCCGCAGGACGGACATACTGCCGAAGCCATGTTTAACCTCCTCACCGGTGTGTTGCCTGAACGGCAGGCTGTTGTGTTGTGGGCCTGTCGCCTGTGCTTGTTGACGTTGGCCCTCAGCCCAAGTGTCGCTTGCATCATAGAAGAGAGCTGTGTAAAACTTGTGCTAAACCTGTGTAATCCCTGTGTCAAAACACTGGCTGCATACGACTTTCATAACGTCAAACCTTCGAAATGGACGGGGTGCGCGCGGGGACCGCTTCACCCTTGCGGATCGAAAGTATAGCCAATGCCGGCAATGGTGAGGATGAAACGCGGTTGGCTGGGGTCCGGCTCGATTTTGGCGCGCAGACGTCGAATCAAGCCGCGAACCAGGTCCCGTTCCCCTTCTCCCGTGTACCCCCACACCTGCTCGACCAGGATTTCAGCCGGCAGGACCTGCCCGCGATGGATCATCAGCGCGTAGAGCAGGCGGAATTCCAACTGCGTGAGCCGCTTGGGGCCCAGGGTCCCCACCTGCACGGTGCGCGTCGCCGGGTCCAGGGTCAGATCGCTGATGGTGAGGGTCGGCAGTGTGAAGAAGGGCAGCCCGGCCGCGCGGCGCAACAGGGCGCGCACCTGTGAGATCAACAGCCGGGGGGCGAACGGCCGGGTCACGACCAGATCGGCGCCGGATTCCAGCAACAGCGCGTGCATCGCTTCCTCGATCTGTTCGGCGACGAGCACCAGGGGGATTTCCGTCTGGGCGCGGATCATCCGCACCTGCGCCAGCGGGGAACCGGCGGGCATGGCCAGGAGGATCAGGTCGGCCGGCATCTCTGGCTGATTCTGCAGCGCGTGTTCCAGATCCGTCGAACGGGTGACGGTCATGCCGGCGCGCTGGAGGATCAGCGACAGGATGGCCGCTTCATCCGGATCTTGAGACACCAACAGGGCGCGCATGTGAAGGGATGACTCCGTGTGTCGCGCAGCGGCCGTCGCTTCAGAGCTGGGCGGCAATCTGCGCGGCGATTTGCGCGTTGTTGAGGAGCAGGCTCTCGTTGGCGCGGCGACTGCGTGCTTCGCTCAGGGTAACCAGGCGGGCCAGCAGGTATGGCGTCAGCTGCTTGCCGGAAATGCCCTGCGCTTCGGCCTCGGCGACGGCCTGCGCGATCAGCGGTTCGATCTCCGGCGCCGGGATTTCAGCTTCTGGCGGCACCGGCGCGGCGACCAGCAGCCCCTGGGACAGGCCTAACGCGCGTTGACTGTCATAGACGGCGGCGACTTCGGCGGCGTGGGTGACGCGCTGATCTACGGGCAGGCCCGATTCACGGCTATAGAAGGCCGGGAAGGTCGCGGTTTGCCATCCCAATACCGGCACGCCCCAGGTCTCCAGGAATTCTAGCGTGCGGGGCAGGTCGAGGATGGCTTTGGCGCCTGCGCAAACGACGATCACGGGCGTCGTCGCCAGCGTGGGCAGATCGGCGGACACGTCCTCGGGATGCCCGCGATGCACGCCGCCAATTCCGCCTGTCGCGAAGACGCGCAAGCCGGCGCGTTGGGCGAGCAGCATCGTTGCGGCGACCGTCGTCCCGCCGTGCAGGCCGCGTAGCCGCGCCAGGGGCAGGTCGCGGATGCTGGTCTTGAGGGCGGTCTCGCGCGCCAGGCTCTCGATTTGAGCTTCGGTCAGGCCCACCGTAGGGCGTCCTTCCCACACGCCGATGACGGCGGGGATTGCGCCGGCGGCGCGAATGGTTTCCGCCATGCGCCGGGTGATTTCAAGATTGGCCGGATAGGCAAAGCCATGGGTGATCAGCGCCGATTCGAGCGCCACGAGCGGGGCGCCGTTAGCGAGCGCCGTTTGAACTGTCTCGGCAATGGCGATGGGCATGATTTCCTCCCTTAATTGCGGACTGTGTCAGGGACGCAGGAGACGCGCTGCCAGGGCAGCGTAAGCGCCGGCGGCGCTGTAAACCTGTTCCAGAGGCACGTTTTCATTGCAGGTGTGCGCCAGATTGGGATCCCCCGGTCCGAACCCCACCGTGGGGATGTGGGCCACGCCCGCCGTGTAGGCGCCTTCCGTGGCAAAGTACCACTTGCTCAATCCCGGCCGCAAGTTCACGTCCCGCGCGGCCTGAAGCATAGCGGTGATCAGCGGGTGATGTTCGTCCAGCGCCCAGGAGGGCGAGGCGCGGCGGGCGCGGAGGACTTTGCCGGTGTGCGTGCGCACTTCCTCTTCGATGACGGCAACGGCAGCACGCACCCCTTCGCGGGCGATGACGCGCTGAATTTCGGCCAGGGCCAGGGCCTCGGTCTCGCCGACTGTCAGTCGCCGGTCAATGATCAGCTCGCAGCGTTCGGGGATGGCGTTGCGGCTCACCGCGTGAGAACGGATGTCGGTCACGGCTAGCACCCCCGTTCCCAGGAAGGGATCTTCGGCCAGCTGCTCCGCGAGGATTTCCAGGCCGAAGATGACCCGTGCGGCGGCGTAGATGGCGTTTTCCCCCAACTCGGGCCGGGCGGAATGCGCCGATTTGCCCTGGAGGGTGAGCTGGATTTCCAGATGCCCACGTTGCGCCCGCACTACCTGCAAATCCGAAGGTTCCGCGATCACGACCCACTGCGGGTGCAGGCCGCTTTCCTCCAGAAACGCGCGCGTGCCAACGCCCTCGGCAGGCTCTTCCAGGCCGACGGTGGCCACCACCACCTGTCCCGCGAGGGGGGCGCCGGTGCGCAGCAGGTGCGCGGCGCCGTAGACGGCGGCCGCCAACCCGCCTTTCATGTCACAGCTGCCCAGGCCGTAAAGTCGTCCCTGTTGCACTTCAGCGCTCCAGGGATCCACTTTCCAGCGCCCCGGCTCGGCGACGGTGACGGTGTCCATGTGCGTATTGAGCAGCAACGTCGGCCCGCTGTCGTTGCCGACCCGCCCGCTGACGTTGCCGGCGGAGTCCATGTTCACCCCGGCAAAGCCAAGGCGCTGCATTTCCGCCTGCACCAATGCCGCGACGGCACCTTCTTGCCCAGGCAAACTGGGCGTTTGCACAAGGCGTTGCAAAAAATTCAGGAGCGCCTCAGTCTCGGTAGGGGAAAGTTGCCAGGAATTCATACTGTGATCCTTATGCTGAGTATTTTTGGTTTAATACGCCCCTTTGGCCAACAGCACTTTGGGGAGGGTACGCAGGAGAATTTGGAGATCGAGCCATGGCGACCAGTGTTCAATGTAGTAGATGTCCAGCAGCGCCATTTCGTCGAAGGTGAGGTCGCTGCGCCCGCTCACTTGCCAGAGTCCCGTCATGCCGCCGGGCACCGAAAGTCGCTGCATGTGCCAGGGTTGATAACAGGCCACTTCCGAGGGGACAGGCGGGCGGGGACCGACGAGGCTCATCTCGCCGCGCAAGACGTTGAGCAGCTGCGGCAGTTCGTCCAGGCTCGTGCGGCGCAAGAACGCTCCGACGCGGGTGAGGCGAGGGTCCTCACGAATTTTGAAGAGCGGGCCGTCGGCTTCGTTGAGCGCCAAGAGTTTTTGCTGTTCTTCTTCCGCACCGACGCGCATGGAGCGGAATTTGATGATGGGGAACTGCTGATGCTCCTTGCCCACCCGTAGCTGGGTGAAGAACACCGGTCCCGGGGAATCGAGCTTGATGGCGATGGCGATCAGCGCGAACAGCGGGGCGCCTATCAGCAGGCCAAGAACGGCGCCGACAATGTCCACGGCGCGTTTGAAGATGAGGGCTGCCGGGCTGAACGCGATTTCGCGCACGCTGACGAGGGGCACGCCGCCCAGGTCGCTCACCTCGACCTGGCTCAGGCTGAGTTGGAACAGGTCAGGCACGATGCGCGCCACGACGTGCCGTCGTTCACATTCCCGCAGCACATTCAGGATCCGCCGGTGGAAGGTCCACGGCAACGTGATCAGCACTTCATCCACCGCCTCGGTCGTGATGATGTCCGCCAGGCTATCTAGCGAGCCCAGGCCCTTGATGCGGCCGATTTCCTTTTCACCCTTGGCCGGGTTATCGTCCACATAGCCGACAATGTGATATCCCAGCTGCGGCTGCGCGACGATGTTGCGGATCACCCGCCGGCCCACTTCCCCCGCCCCCACGATGATGACGCGCTTCACCCCGATGCCCTTGCGGAACAGGTGTTGTTGGATGAGCAGGATCGCCGCCCGGTCTAACGACATCAGGATGATGATGCCGATGCCCGCTTCCAACAGCAGCAGGCGCGAGTAGACGAGGGGCCGGGAGACGAAAGCATAGGCCAGGATCAACACCAACGCGGTCGTGACGGCGTTGACGATGCGGGTGACGTGATCGAGCCAGCTGCGTCCGCGCCACTGGCGGTAGGCGCCCTCTAGCCACAGAATGCCGGGGATCAGTCCCACGAACAGCACGCCGAAGGGCGTGTAGGCGCGCAGCGGGGCATCGTAGACCACGTCTACGAACCATTGCAGGCGGTAGCGCAATTCGTATGCCAGCAACAGGCCCAGCAGGATCATCGCGATATCCAGCGGCATGACCCACCAGGGGCTCGCGTCCTTGTGTTTTTTATGTTTCTCATTCATGGTGCAGGAACGTTGGATTGAGCTCATGAAGGTAGCAGGGTGCGATAGAGGGTCGCGGTTTGACGGGCCGCGGCAGGCCAGTTGAATTGCGCCGCATGGGCGGGGCCACGTTCACGCAGGGTTTCGCGCAGCGCCGTGTCGTGCAGCAGGCGTTCCATGCCGGCGACGATGGCTTCCACGTCATCGGGCGGCGCCAGCAGCGCCGCGTCGCCGGCAGCTTCCGGCAGGGAAGCCGCATGGGCGGCCAGCACCGGCGTGCCACAGGCCAGCGCTTCCGCGACCGGTAGCCCGAATCCCTCATAGTACGACAGGTAAACAAACATCGTAGCTGCATTATACCAGAGTGCCTGACTGTCGGCGGGGACGTAGCCCGGAAAATGGACCCGCTCTTGCAGGCCCAGGCGCTCGACTTCGGCGAACAGCGGCTCGTAGAGCCACCCCTTCCCGCCGGCCAATACCAGGTGCAGGTGCGGGTCGCGCAATTGGGCGAAAGCGCGCACCAGCGTGAGCAGGTTCTTGCGCGGTTCCAGCGTCCCCAGGTAGAGGATGAAGCGTTCGGGAAGCCCCTGCGCCTCACGGAAGCGGGCGACCTCGGCGGGCGGAAGCGGACGGAAGCGCGTCTCGATGCCGGGGTAGACCACATGGATGCGCTCCGGCGGCGTCCCTAGCAGCGCCGTGATTTCGTGAGCCGTGAAGTGTGAGATCGTGAGGATGGCCGCGGCGCGACGGGCGGAGAGCCGCGTCAGCGTGCGGAGATACATCCCCTTGCTGCGCCGGAAAAATTCCGGGTGGCGGATGAATCCCAGGTCCAGGATGGTGAGCACCTGCGGACAAGGGCTGAGCAGCGGGCCGATGAAGGCCGGCGCGTGAAGCAAATCCGCTTTGAGGCGCGTCAGCTCCCATGGCAGGCAGGTCTGTTCCCACAGGATGCGGAGAGCGGGGCGGTGCGTGGGAAATCGTGAGGATTTGACCGGCATGGTGATGTCGTCAGGCAGGGCGCGAGGTCCTGTCAATGCCAGATAGCGCAGACGGTCGTCGGGTTGCAACTCACGGAGCAGGTTCAAGATATAGGCATGGATGCCGGCGCTGCGATAGGAAGCCTCACCCGAAACGAGCTGCGCATTGAGGGCTACCAGAGATTGCGTTCCCATTACGATTTATTATAGGCGCAATATGTTGTATGACAACGTCGGTTTACTTGCCAGTCCAGTGTTCCGCGTTAAAATGCGAGGAGCGTCACGTGCGGGAGGTCGGCGGTCCCCCCTGGGTGGCGCAAATAACGTGGAAACGTGGACACGTGCGAACGTGTGAACTTGAGCACGGGTTCTATTTTCAGAGGAGACGAGCGATGTTTGATCAGCCGGGAGTCGGGGCCTTGCACGTCATCGTTCATGGCGTGGTGCAGGGAGTGGGATTTCGCTATTTCGTGCTCCGGCGCGCGCAGCCATTGGGATTAACCGGTTGGGTGCGTAACCTCCCTGACGGCACGGTCGAAATCCGCGCGGAAGGGCCGGTGTCCAAACTGCAGGAGCTGCTCGCAGCTTTGCCGTACGGGCCTTACGGGGCGCACGTGGACCGCGTCGAACACCTGGCGGCCGTGCCGACCGGTGAATTCACGGATTTCTTGATTCGTTAAATGCACTGAGGCGATGCTCTTGAAAAAGCCGGCTACGATTGCCTGGATGGTACTGCTCCTGTCGTTCATCGCCTGCCTGGGGTTGGCGATTGGGACGCCGTTACTGGTACGCTGGTATCTTGGCAACGCTACCTATCCCCTGCAGGTGATTATCCAGCCGCGCGGCGGGATTGTCGGCATCCAGGAGAAGGGGCGCGGCGATGTGGCGCTGCTGAGCGACATGCGCGAAGTCCCCCGACAGAGCCGCATTGTACTTTCTTCCGCCGACGCCGAAGCGTTTTTGCTGTTCTATCTCCCCATGCGCCCCGATACCCCTGTCGGCACGCTCCAGCTCTACGGCGAGACAGACCTCACCTTCCTCTCCGCGCGCACGCCGCGTTTTACGACGCACAGCGAGCTGCCCCATCAACTCGTGCTTCAGGTGGACGTGAGCCGCGAACTGCGGGTGAACCTTGGCGGCGACGCTGACCGCACTTCGGATTTACAGCTGCAGACGCCGCACGGCGCGGTGCAGCTGGAGGACGGTTCGTATACCCTGGCCGTGGATCAGGACCGCACTGAAATCATCGTGCGCCAGGGACGGGCGCGCATCCCCGATCCCGCCGATGGCGCGCTGCTGTCGCTGGTCAGCTCGCAGCGCGTGGAATTGACGGACGCCGGGCTGGGCGAAATCCATATTGGCGGACAGCGCAACATTCTGCGCAACGGCGATTTTGTCCAGAGCCTCGACCCGCATTGGACGGCTTACGTGCTGGCTAAGGAACGCCCGGATCAGAGCGATGGGACTGTCCTTCGTCCGCCCGATCGCGATGTGGTGACTTTCGACCGCACGGGGGTCGGGCATATCGAGTTGGGCATCACGCAGCGGTTGAACCAGGACGTGCGGGGGGTCACGGCGCTGTACGTCACGGCGCTGCTCAAGGTGGATCAGCAGAGCGTCCCCGTCTGCGGCGCGAACGGCACGGAGTGCCCGGTGATGCTGCGTGTCACTTTCCTGGACACGCAGGGCGGTTTCCACGAATGGCTGCAGGGCTTCTATTACCTTTCGGGATCTTACTCCAATACGTGCCCCATCTCCATCTGTGAAAGCCAGCCGCAGCACATTCAAATCCCTCAGAGTGCCTGGTTTGCTTACACCTCTCCCGATTTGATCGGACTGATGCGCGAACGCAATCTAACGCCGGCGACCCTCCTCTCGGTAGATGTCTATGCCTCCGGTCATACTTTCACCTCGGAGGTGGATGACGTGGCGCTGTTGGTGGAGGAGTGATGACTGAAGACGCCATGTCATGTTACCCTACCGGTAAATTGCCTCAGGCGGAGTTGCTCAGGCTCCTGACGCCTTTCCAGACGACGGATCCTCGGGTGATTCTCGGCCCGGCTTTGGGGCACGATGCCGCCGTTGTGGATTTCGGCGACCGTTATGTGGCGACTAAAAGCGACCCCATCACTTTTGCCACCGAGGAGATCGGCTGGTACGTCGTCCACATCAACGCCAACGACATTGCCTGTGTGGGAGCGACGCCGTGCTGGTTCATCGCCACCCTGCTGCTGCCTGCCGGCAAGACCACGCCCGCGCTGGCCGAACAAATCTTCATGCAATTGCAGGCGGCCTGCTCCGAGGTGGGCGCCGCGTTGATTGGCGGGCACACCGAGATCACCCACGGTCTGGATCGCCCCATTGCCGTGGGGACCATGCTGGGGGAGGTCGCGCCGGAGCGCCTTGTCCGCTCGGATGGCGCGTGTCCTGGCGATCGTCTGTTGCTGACTAAGGGGATTGCTATCGAAGGCAGCGCCATCCTGGCCCGGGAGCTGGCGCCGCAGCTGCGCGCGCGCGTGACTGCAGACGTCCTGGCGCGGGCGGCCGGCTTTCTGCACACTCCCGGCATCAGCGTTGTGCGTGAAGCGCAGCTTCTCGCCGCGTTGGAGGGCGTCCACGCCATGCACGATCCCACGGAAGGCGGTGTAGCGACGGGAATCCAGGAGCTGGTGGGGGCGGCGGGATGGGGCGCGGTCATCGAACGCGCGGCCTTGCCCATCTTGCCGGAGACGGCGGCGCTATGTTGCGCGCTCGACCTGAATCCCTTGGGGCTGATTGCGTCCGGCGCGTTGCTCGCGGCGGTGGCCCCGGAGGCTTTGCCGCGCGCTCTGGAGACGCTGCGTGCCGCTGGCATTCCGGCGGCGGAGATCGGCGCGGTGACGGAGGCCCCCGGCGTGTTCCTGCGGGATGCGGACGGCGTGATGCCGCTGCCGCGCTTTGACCGGGACGAGCTGGCGCACCTGTTCGATTGAGCTGCGCGTGACGCCGTATGGAGCACCTCGACGCTGGCTGGCTGTCCCAATTCCCCCCTGACCGCGAAGGACGCTATTCCTTCCTCCATAAGGTCTTTATCCTCACCGGCCTCATGGGAAAACTGTCCCCGGAGAGATTGCTCCCTGCCTGGGCCGCGCTGGTCGCCATTGCGGCCCTGCCCTGGCGCGAGCAGCGCGGCCTCGCGGCGGGGATCGCCGCCGTCGCCTGCCTGGGGGATTGGGCGACGCTGGCGTTGCTGCCGCGTCGCGGGCGTTCGTGGGGACCGGTGACGCCGTCGTTGCTGGCGTTGCAGCTGCTGCGCGGGGGGCTTTCCTGGCTTCTGGCATGGACGATCGGACGATGGACTTCGCCGTTGCCGGCGTCAGCCGGGTGGGCGCTCCTCATGGCGGCGCTCAGCGGCGTGCTCTACTACGCCACCTGGGTCGAGCCTTTCCGGGTGGGGGTCACGCAGCAGACTTTGCGCCTGGAGCCGTGGGAAGGCGCGCCCTTGCGGGTCCTGCACATCTCCGATCTGCACTTCGAGGGTCCCTCGCCGCGCGAGGCGACGGCAGCAGCGGCGATCGCTGCCCTGCACCCGGACCTCATCTTGCTCACGGGAGATTATCTCAACATCTCCTCGGTCTATGATCCGGCGGCGCAGGCGGGAGCGCGGGCCTGGCTGGCGCAGTTACAGGCGCCGCTCGGCGTTTACGCGATCACTGGCAGCGTGCCGGTAGATGTCCCCGGCATCATCCCGGAGATCTTTGCCGATCTGCCGATCCGCTGGCTGGAGGATGCCGCGCTGCCGGTGACGTGGGAGGGACAGACGCTGTGGCTGCTCGGCGTGCGGTGCACCGTCAACGCGGAGCGGGACGCTGCGGCGCTGGCCGAAGTGCGCGCGCGGGTTCCCGATGGCGCGCCGGCCATCCTGCTCTATCATACGCCCGATCTCATGCCGCAGGCGGTCGAACTGGGCCTGGAGCTGTACCTGGCCGGTCATACCCACGGCGGACAGCTATGTCTCCCGTTCTACGGGGCTCTCTTCACCAGCTCGCGCTGGGGGAAAAAGTACGAGAGGGGCCGATATACAGAGGGGCGGACGACGCTTTACGTGAGCCGGGGCCTGGGGATGGAAGGCCTGGGCGCCCCGCGCGCGCGGCTGTTGGCGCCGCCGGAGCTGGTGCTGTGGGAACTGCGGGGATGCTGAATGCTCGCATGATCGCTGTCGCTATTGACCGACGGGGGCAACTGTGGTAAGATGCGGGTGGGCTTGAGTCGGCCAGGTGATCGCAGGCTGCCGGTGCCCGGCAGCGTGAGGAAAGTCCGGACTCCACAGGGTACGACGCCGGGTAACACCCGGGCGGGGCGACCCGCGGACAGGGCCACAGAAACATACCGCCGACGTCCCGCAAGGGACGGGCAAGGGTGAAAAGGTGGTGTAAGAGACCACCGGCGCGGCGGGCAACCGCTGCGGCCAGGCAACCCCCGTCGGGAGCAAGGCCAAGCAGAGGGGAAGGCCGGCCTCAGGGTCGGTGGGGAGGCGACCCGCCTCCTCCCTAATGGGCAACCTTCGGGTAGGCTGCTGGAGGTGATGGGTAACCATCATCCTGGAGAGATGATCACCTCCGCGGGGCGAGAGCGCCGCGGCACAGAATCCGGCTTATCGGCCGACTCGAGCCTTCCCCTTCCATCCACGCTTGCCATCCGTTTGTTTTATGGTATAGTTGCCATTCGAGCTCAGACGGGCCTTCCGCTCCCGGCATGACCGGGAGCAAACCCATGGAAAGGAGGAAAATCCGTCTTGGTCACACGTAGCTATGAGTTAATGTTCATTGTCAGTCCGGAGCTGCCCGAGGAAAATCTGGAGGCGCTTCTCAACCGGGTGCAGACCTATCTGCACGATGCCGGCGCCACAGTTTTAGAATTCCGGAATTGGGGCACCCGCCGCCTGGCCTACGCCATCAAGGGCTTCCGCGAAGGGCGTTATTACCTCGCCCGCTTCAATATGCCCACCGACGCCGTCAAGGATTTCGAGCGCCGCCTGTTGCTGATCGAAGGGATCCTGCGGGAGCTGCTCATCCTGGTCGAGGGCGTTCCTGTAAGTGAGCCTGAAGAAGTCATGCCGGAGTTTGAGGTGGCCGCGGAGGATGTGTCGGAGCCCACGGCTGAGTTTCCTGGATTTGTGGAGGATGTGCCGGCGGAGTTTGACGAGACGTTCTAGCGACTATCAGACGAAAACTTATTCGGTGAAAGGGCCTGGCAATGGCGCGTGGATTGAACAAGGTGCTGATCATTGGTCATCTGGGGCAAGACCCGGAGATGCGGTTCACCGCCAGTGGCCGGCCGGTGGCAGCGTTCAATGTGGCAACCTCGCGGCGTTGGACCGACAACGATGGTGAGCGGCAGGAAGAGACCGAGTGGTTTCACGTCGTTGCCTGGGGTGGGCTGGCCGAACTGTGTAAGAAACGGCTGCACAAGGGCTCTCAGGTCTATGTAGAGGGTCGCTTGCAGACCCGCTCCTGGGAAGGCCCGGAGGGACAGCGCTTCTATCGCACCGAGCTGGTGGCCCAGGAGATGGTTTTCCTTGACAGCTTCGAGGAGCCTGTGGGACCTGATGAGGAACGCGAGTCACTGTACGACGGTAGCGAGGAGTTCCTCTCTACCGTCTCCTAGTCTGATTTTCAAACCAACCCATTATCTCTTGTAGAGGAGCAAGCACTGTGAGTACGGAGCGAAGGAATTCCCCCCGCCGGCAGAAATTCCCGGCGCGGCGTAGAATGTGTCAGTATTGTATGGATGAGGTCAGCGAAATTGACTACAAGGACGTAGATCGGTTGCGCCGTTTCATCAATGAGCGTGGCAAGATTCGCCCGCGCCGGCAGACCGGTGTGTGCGCCAAGCATCAACGCCGGTTGGCGGTCGCCATCAAGCGTGCGCGGCACATGGCGCTCCTGCCGTTTGTGACAGAAATGCGTCATCACTAAACAGGGGCTGAGCATCACGGGCATAGGGATTCCTATGCCCTTTGCTTATACCCTGTGAGGAGCGAGTGGAATGGCAAAAGAGCAACAACGTCCCCAGAAGTCGCCCAATCGCAAGCAACTGGCCACGCGCAAACGCGATGAAAAGGCGCAGCGTATTATCACGTGGATTGCCATCGGCGTTGGCGTGGTGATTCTGTCTGTGCTTGGGTATGGCGTGGTCAGCGAGCTGTTTATCAAAGCCAATGCGCCGGTCGCCCGGGTGGATGGGGAGCCCATTAAGACTAAAGATTATCAGGCGCGGGTGCGTTTCGAGCGTTTGAGCACGAGAAGTCAGATTCTGCAATACGAAAACTATCTGGCGCAGTATGACACGACCGATGAATTCATGCAGACGCTGGCGACGCAACTGCAACAGCAGAAGCAGCAGCTGGAGCTGCAGTTGGCGCCGGGATCGGTGGCGATTTTTGGCAGTAGCGTGCTCGATAAAATGGTCGAGGAGCGCCTCGTGAGCAAAGAGGCGGCCCGCTTGGGGATCACCGTCACCCCAGAGGAAGTGGACCGGCAGATTGAGAGCCTGTTTGGTTATGACCGCGACGCTGTGGCGGCGACTGACCCCCTCACAACCACTGGAACCGTCACGAACACGAAGACGCCGATGACGCGGGCGGAGTTCGAGACTTATTACGAGCAGTTCAAAAGCGTGTATCTGCGTCCGAGCGGCCTTTCCGAAGAGGCCTTCCGCCAGAGCGTAGAGATCGAATTGCTGCGCCCTAAAGTGGTGGAGGCGCTGACGCAGGACATCGAGACCAAGGCCAATCAGGCGCAGGTGACGGTGTTGGTCACTGGCACTCTGGAAGCCGCACTGGCTTTGCAGGAGCGTTTGAACGCCGGTGAGGCGGTTGATGCGCTGGTGGAAGAGCTCAACAACAGTGAGACCGGCGGCGGGTGGGCCGCGGATTTGGGCTGGGTGCAACCGGGACGGTTGACGACGGACTTCAGCGCTGACGTGGACACGGCGGCCTTTGAGATCCCTGTGGGAACGGCTTCTGATCCCATCACCAGGAACGAGACAGAGTACTACGTGGTGTTCGTGCGTGCGCGTGAGGTGCGCGATCTGGATGAGGCGACGTTGAGCGCCGCACGGGAGCAACGCTTCAGCGAGTGGCTGGCCGAGCAGAAGCAGAGCCGTGTCGAGTATCTGGATTACACCAAAGTCACTCCAGACACGCCATAGGGAGATAGCCTCCTCGGAAAAGATCAGTGAGTCGTGAGAAGAGAGTCGTCGCAGTCTCTGCTCACGACTTACATTTTCGTGCTTGCTCGGTGTGCACCAGCACATGGCGTCTTCTTACAAAACTGCTATAGTTTGCAGGTAACTGTTCAGCCACTGACTAAAAAACGCAAAATTTCCTGGCGACCTTTGAAGATTGAGTGTCAACTTTTACTTTCTATCCCCTGGCCCCTAGTATAGGGAATAAGGCCTAGTATAGGGAATAAGGCCTGTCTAGTCAAAAACGTGAAACGCGGTATCCTAGTGGGGGTAGTCTTATCACTTCACGGGAGGATACCATGTCTCAACGAACTTTAACAGAAAGAGTGATGATGGT
>Ga0208461_1001327_pt1 | contig 22580 bp, 12 predicted proteins | sample AD_JPNTR4_MetaG_FD_184448 | JGI IMG/M metagenome (GOLD analysis project Ga0208461, IMG submission 184448) | Active sludge microbial communities of municipal wastewater-treating anaerobic digesters from Japan - AD_JPNTR4_MetaG (SPAdes) (version 2) | ecosystem: Engineered > Bioreactor > Anaerobic...
CATCAACTCCGTCAGGTATTTCCCAACCACCTCCCTGATATCCATTCTGATCATCTCAAACAATCGACTCGGCCGCTCCTGAATCTCCTTGAAAATCTCCGCAACCTCAGATACCGTGATCTCCATCTTCATGGCGCTTCCTCCTTTCGATTAGGTTTGGGCAAAACCCTTCTAAAGGAAAAGCGCCTTTTTTTCTACCCCTCTGGGCCCCTCAAAAATTTACACAAAATACTTTACACTACCAACTTACGTCCTCTTGGATGCTGATCGTTGTAGTGTTCAACCTCCGCGTGGCAATCAAAACAGAGGGGAATGCAGTTCTCGAAGGTATCGTCTCCCCCTTTTGAAACAGGCCGAATGTGGTGTGTCTCGATCCTGACGCCACAGAACTTGTGGCAGATGCAACAGCAGCGTCCCGAGGCAACGAGTGCCGCATCAACGACTTCTTTTGAGAAACTCATTGCCACCTCCGGAAATCCATCGGCTCTTGCACTCCGGACCAGGATGCTGCTGATGACAGGGCAATATGCCCCCGCTCTGGCTTACGGGTATTGTCAGACTCAAGGAGCCTTGAAGGCACCGTTCTCATTGCCTCCACTTGAACATCCCATCCACCTGGAGGACGGCATTCGCCGAGATATGGCCCAAGGTCATTGGCCGAGAATTATTGCAGAACGATTCGACATACACCTTCAGCAGGCGACTCTGACGGAGGATGTCCAGTTCTCCGGAGAGATGGTTCACCACCTCTTGCGTCACCAGGGTGATCAGCTTTGCTCTGGCGCGGGATGTCATCACATTGAACCGATTAAGGCTCATCAGGAATTCGTCCTCGTCCTGAATGGCATCCTGATCACCCAGGGCAAAGGATGCGATGATCACATCACGCTGCTGCCCTTGAAATCGCTCGACCGTGTCCACAGCGTCCCGGATAAGTTGATTCGAAGCGCCTAATGGCCCGAACACCTGCTGGAGCCTCGCGACGATCAATGCCTGTTGAGCCCGATGTGGGGTGACGATGCCAATCCCAATACGCCAGAACTCATCCATCGTGTATGGGCTGTGCGAAGCGGCTATCACGGAACCGGACGCTGGGTCTCTTTCATTTAGGAGCTGGTTGCCGAGGCGGCCATACAGCAGCAAGGCCAGGGCTGCCACCGAATCAGCCTCAAAAGGATTCCATTGACTGCTGCGACCCTCGGGATAGACAAAGCAACTGACTGGAGCGTCAGGATCAAGCAGCGATACCCATTCTGGCGTCCAGAAAAGTGTCTGTGGCCATCCAGCGGGAGCTTGAACTGTCGGAAAAGGTGTAATGATATCAGTTCGCATATCGGGCGAATAACTCGCGAGCGCCCTGTCGTAGCCCGCTTCGTGAGCCAGTTCGACGATCACGCGACTCGAGCGATAATTCTCTTCCAGGATGGCGGGCTGAACTTGGTGGAGCTGTTCAAAAAAGCTGTAGACCGAGCCGACCATCGCTTCAAGACCGACTGGCGCTTTCGCTTGGTGGATCGGTGGCAATTGTTTTGGATCGCCCGCGACCACAACGACTCCGTCCGCTGCCAGAGACGCAAACGGAAGGATCGAATGGGCAACATCCACCTGCGACGCTTCATCGAGAATGATGCAGTCGAAGAATTCCTGACGTGCGGCGGCGTTTCCAGTCACCAGAAGGTTGTGCGTCTGCTCCGGGGTAGCACCCACCACCGTGATGCCCGTGCTGTTCTGCAGCCGCTGCCTTAGCTGCTGCACCGCAATAGAGGGATTCCATTTGGTCAGTTCCAGATCGAGCCCAGCCGGAATATTCGGGTCGAAAGGCCTGTAGCTTGAGCGAATGCGCACACATTGCAGATCTGGATGCTGGGCTATCCGACTGATGTCTGCCACCGATTCCAATAGAACGTTGTCGAGAGCGTTGTAGGTGGGAGCACAGACCAGAAGACGCAAAGGGATGTTGCGCTGCACCGCATCAACAACCGCGCCGACCACCACCGCACGGAGTGTCCGGCTCTTCCCTGTTCCAGGAGGACCCCACACGGTTTGAAGCCGGTGACTAAGGGATGCCTCCCATGCTGCCCACTGAGACTGGTTGAGAGATATCCCATTTTGCTCGAGTTGCTGCCTGATCCCTGGTAGGTTTCTGGCAACAGCCGTGTTCGCCAGCGTGTTGCCGGACCACAGTAGGTCTGCTGCAGGACTTCCAGGAGTCTGCCGGCCACTGCGCCTTGTGGTCAGGCCCACCGCTCTACGCACAAGCGCATTGCTCAGCGCGTTGGGAGGATTGCCGATGGCATGCAACGTCTCTCGCAACTTCTTTGTGAAGGTGTCAACCCACACAGGATCGAGAACAACGTCTTGACTGAAATCCGCCAGTCCTTGTCGCTCCAGATCGTCAAGCATCGTTGGATAGCGGTTGTTGGGAAGAACAGCGATCAGACCAGCGTCGCGGTCGATACCAACAATCCGGACCCCTGTTGCGGTCTCCATGTAAGTCCGCCATCCGGACCCGTTGGGCGGTTCCAATGGAGTTCCTTGCGTCACCACCTGAAGCGACCTATCGAGAAAGCCGGGCATGTTCTCAGGGGCCAGAGCAAAGCTGAAATCCCCCTCGCGCGCCTTCACTTCCCTCGATTCCGGTCTCATCTCGTAAACGCGCATCCTTGGAAGCGCGGCGATCCCCAACTGTGCCAGCGCTGTTGCTTCTGCTGCCCCGGTAAGCCGACGGGGCAACCTTGCACTGCGATACCTGGCCTCACGCTCCTCTGGCGGCATGGCCCTGATCTGGTGCACCTCCAGTTCGCCAAGGGCTGCGTTGAGTCGCGCGAATCCATACCACAACTGCCCGTCAAAACTGATTCCCGATTGTCGTTGAGGCGGTTCTATGCGGATTTGCGGCGCGATCTGCTGGAGGGTAGGCCGGAGGTCCTCTTCGAGCCGCCTGGTGATCGCTTCGAGAGCGCCTAGTTGCTTTGTCACGGTTTCACGCAGGGTCACAAGTTGGTCCGACCACAATCTTGGCCGTGTCACCCGCGCCCAGATTTCATGGGCCCGTTCACTTGGAATCTGGTCGCTCAGCGTGTCTTCAAACAGTGGGTGTACCGAGAATGCCGCCACCTGCTGGGGCAGAGAAGCCTGGTGGTAAACACGGGCCGTATGGAAGAGCGTGTAATAATGAGGAATCGGGGCGGCGAGCAAGGTCCGCACGACCTCTCGAACAATGGTGATCGGTGATCGCCGTGTTTCCATGGCAGCGTTGGGCAGCAGCTCCTCTGGCGGAAACAGCCAAGCAAGGTGCTGGATAGTCTGGTCCGCGAGGATTGCCTGCAAATGGCGGCCGATGATCCGCGTGAGATGCTTGTACTGGACTGAATCCCAGATGTAGAACTGGACCGTCGTGTCCGTGTTGCGGTTTCGGGCATCCGTTAAGATCGCGTTGATGTTGTTCAGGAACGCCAAGAGTTCCCGGCGCTCAACGGGCAGGGCCTTCTGGTCGATCACGTGCGTGTGCGGTCCATAGGGATGGTTGGCTCTCTGGCCAACAAATCCGAATGGCTGGGGCTCGACCCAGAAGCCCTTCACGCCCAAGGAGAATGTGATGGCGCTACCAAGGTCGAAATCGACCGAAAGGTAAATGTGTAGGTCTGTATATTTGGGCATGACACCGGATGTGCCGCTCTGTGGAGGTATCGCCGATTGCTGAGCCTGGAGGGATGACGCTCTGCCCGCAACGACATTGCGTGTCGCCCTGAGCGAGTAGTGTGCATTGAAAACGGCGGAATTAGGCTGAAGCTGCGCCAATGCCGGGACGTCGGATATTCCTTGGTCACTCAGGGCGGCGGAAGCCCCACGAGAAATGAACGCTACTCTGCTGAGGTGGTCGGTTTGAGCAGCGGTTGGCATGCAGTGAAGAGGATGGGCAGTCGGCTGGCCGTTTCGATCAATCCACGGGTATCCAAGGTAGTCACATCCTTTGCACCTGTTGTCCACATGCCAAGGGTGTTGCTGCCAGGGACATGCGAAAGCCCGGGGAAGATCGGCCATGAAGAAGTGCTTGACCCTCCCGACGAACACCTCGAAGGGTACTGCCTCGAGGTCTTCCTGCATCGCATCCCACATCTGCACGTATGTGGGAGTGCCTCCTTGATCCTCGATCTCCCGGCAGGTCCGCACCAGGCATGAGGCGTCGTGCGAACCAGGCCAGATTGCGGCATCCGGAACGACCACGTAACGGTTGTCTAAACCCTGATCAGCGAGCCATCCGGCCAAGGCCATGGAGTAATAAGTGACTTCCGCGAAATATGAAGGAGATGGCTCAGCCGTGAGTTTGATGTCGATGACCCGGAGTTTGATTCGATGGTCATCGACAGCCAGCCACAGTACCGCGCCGGCTGGTGTGACATACCGGTCGATGTTCGAAGTGTGAGGTAGCACTTCGATGAGATCGGGCCGCAATCGGGAGTAATTCAGTCCATAGGCCTGCCTATAACCCGCGATCCCCAGTGCGCCCTCAAAAGTAGGCCCCACGTCAAACTGCGATTCAACAAGGAAGGAGCCCTGCGGAGCAGTAGTCAGGTGATTGACAAGTTCGATCTCCCGAAATCGTTCCTGGCCCGCCTGATTCGTGTAGCGGTCGCCAATAACAACGGCGGTGCCGAAGGTATCCGAGAGGTCCGCGATCTTCTCCGCCTGCCATTCCTCACCGGCTTGGGCCAGGTACTCAAGGCCAGGACGGGGGGGCTGTACGGGTGGCATGCCAGCGGCCGTTCTTTCCTGCTGGAAAGCCTGGGCATCAGGACTCAGGTTCAGCCTTAGCAGACGAAGGCATTCGGTTCTGATGAATTGCGATAGGGCCTCTTTTCCAACCTGTGGCATGTGTCACCGTCCTCCAGTAGAGCTCGTTTTCAAGGCGTCCGAGAGTGGCATAAAATCGGGATTGTTTGGAGCGATGACAGCCGATGCCACGATCATGGCGCGTTCAAGGTTCAGACGATCCGGGTCGCGGAAACCGATCTGTGGGGTCTTCGCCAGATCTTCTGCGTATGCGGATGCCTGCTGTTTGGCCTGTTTGATTGAGGTACGCGGAACCGCCGCATTGTCCGAACTCGCCGACGGCTCCTGATTGCCCTTACGACAGACGAACACGGCATCCCATTTGATGGTGCCGTCATAAGAATGAAGCCCACCCTGACCTTCACCCCGCAGGGGCAAAACGGTCGCGCACTTCAACCCGGAACGAACAAGCGCGTCCCCGAGAGCGGCCCAAGCCACGGGCGACTTGTGGTGATAGGTGAAGACCATAATGCCGTTCATTTTGAGCACGCGGTGGCACTCACAGAAAATGCGGTGCAAGCTGTTCCGGTAGACTTCGATAGACTGGTCGCCGCGATCCGTCAGAGCGAGGTTTTCCTTAATCGGCGCTGCAAGAACCGGATTGTCGTAAGGAGGTTCGGCCACGCCGAGGGACTGATGCCAGGCAAGGTAGAAGTCGGAAAGTTCTGAGTAGCTCAGATTGTCGAAATACGGCGGATCTGTGAGGATGAGGTCGATACTGCCATCCGGAATCCCTTCGAGGCTTTCCGACGTCTTGGTAGATATCGAAGCCCGGGATGATCCTCCCAGTACTCTCCATGGGTGCGTTGAGACTTCTTTCGCGGCGGTTTGGCGATAGATCATCGCTGGTTTTCGCCCACCCTTTGGGTCCAGATTGGTGGGCGCTGCGGCGAACGCAACTGCCTTGGCAATCTTGCCGAGGACATTTGGGAAAGTGCCGCGTCCGATGCCGTCGAGCCATGGGTTGATTTCCACCGGCCTGGTTATGTGCCGGTACCCGTGGATTGAAAACATCGGGCTGATGCGCCGATACCCGAACGCATAGGCCGTATACATGCAGTTCGTTGTAAGGTGTTCGCTGAAGGCAATGGCCAGAAGCCTGCGCGACCTCGGGTCCTCAACTCTGGAGATGGCTTGGCCCAGCAATGACAGGTGGAGCAGTTGGCGGTCGTTGAAGAGATCGCGGTATCGGGTGAAGCCGTGGATCAGTGGCCTCGCGTCGGACCGACCGTCTGCCGGAATGGCGCGGCTGGGTGCGAAGCCACCGTCGGCCTTTTCAACATCCTCCAGAAGACTGCGCGCCCGACCGTAGCGAATACGGTCGCCTTTGCTCGCCGTTTTGAAGTGGCGAATGACACCGGTCCGTGTCTCTTCAAGATACTCCTGTGCAAAGAGTCGCCATTCAGGCCGCATTGGCGCATCCCCACGCTCTCCGAGTCCCGACACGTCACCGCACCCTGGGCATCTGACCTTTCCCTGGTCAAGGGTTCCTTGCGCGATCCTGGTACGCGTCCCGCATCCGCATCGGATTTCCTTGCGGGCAAGAGGTATCTCCGAGACCTCGTGGCAGGTCTTGCAGAACACCCACTGGAGAGCCTTTTCCTTGCTGTACGCCAACTGGTAATGAGGATGAATCTCGAAGGTCGTCCCACAGGCTTCGCAGGTTCGACATTCAACCCAGAAGTGGTGTAGGACTACGCGTTCACCGACACCTGGGACGTTTGTCCGGTGAAAGGTGCCGATCTGTTCGGACATCGTTGCGCAGAGAGCGGCAATCTCCGGTGACAAAGGATCGTAAGAAGCTGTTTCAAGTTCGAATCGCGTGATGAAGGTGGCAACCGGATCGATGTCGTACCCAATCACGCGGGCACCACAGCGCCCGGCCTCGACAAGGCTGGTGCCACCGCCCACGAAGGGATCAAGCACGACCGCACCGTCAAGTGATAGGTCTCCGAGGTACAGGTCCCAGAACCGGTCGGCTTCCTCGGGTTTTAGGGATAAGCCGGCCAGGATGGCCCGGAACTGTGAGCCAAGACGCCGTGCGAACCAGCGATGGACCCGGTAGATCGGATTGGTGCATTGACCTTCACGAAGAGCGAGCTCGGCGATCTCGGCAATGGGGACCTTACCCGATTCAAGCAGAGTGCCTTTGGGAAAGGCCGTGAAAGTCGTTTGCTGCTCGGGTTCGGCAGAAAGCGGTTTGACTTGAGAGGCGCGCTGGGCCGGGGTCATGGTGCGCCTCCTTTTGTCGTCTGTTTCCGCAGCATGACCAGGTCGTCGTCCAACCCGTGGCGGAGAAGATCGAGTCTGGATGACGCAGCCACGAGGCTTTCGGCGTGGACCGGCTTGATCCGGAACGGGAAGAGGCTCGGGCTGTCGATCAGATCTTTCAGCGGAGCCGAGCCGTTGGCGCGGGCGTGGAGAGACGCTTCGGCCAGCCAAGCGATCAGCCGGGAATCATCAACGGCCAGCGTTGTTCCGCCAGAGTAGATGCCCTTTGCGCCGGTCTCCTGAAGCACGCCCCAGTCCAGGTACGAACGCAGCACGCGGCGGGCCGCTCTGGAAACGGTCTCCCGCTCGCCGTATTGCTCGCGGACCCGGCGCTGGACATGAGCTGCGGCAGCGGAGCCCTGAAGCCTCAGAAGACGGCCGGTCTGGGTGGCTACACCCGACCAGAACGGGTAGACGGCCATGACCATCCCCCAGTGGATGGCCAGATGATCGCGTCGAGGAACACGTTTGAGTAGTTCCAGTCCTTCGACGCGCAACGACTCGAGTTCGCTCGGAACCGTCAGCCACGTCTTGAGGAGAATCGTGATGATCTTCTCGCGATTGCCGCGCTCGGCCTGGCCGCCTACGGACACCTTGTCCTTCAGCAGCTCCTGCAAGGCATCGTTGACCGCAGCCTTGTCATTCCCTGCCAGGATCAGGTTGGCCGTCTGCTCAAGCCATTCCAGACGCACCCGCTGACTGAATCCGATCTGGTCGGTCCGTCTGATCATTCGCCCCTCCTGTCAATTTGGATCAGAGGGACGATGAGTTCCTCGACTGAAACGCCGCCGTGGCTCACGGTGCGCTGCTTTTCCTGGACAAACGCCTGCCGAGCAGGGGCCAGCAGGGCGAGGTAGTCCTCCGGGAGACCAACGGTTCCCCATTCCAGCGCGGCTGGAAAGCGCTCCTTCACCTTGCCTCGAAGGACCGCGTCGGGATAGATACGGACTCGTTCACCGCGTAGGTCCGCCACAGCCCCTTCGGCTGGACGACCGCAACCCTCCGCTTCGAGGTTGCCATGATCAGAGGTCAGGTAGACACGGAAGCCTCGGTCCAAGAGCAGATCGAGAAGTGTATTCAGGTACGGCTGCTTGGCCCACTGGCACACCTGGTTGTGCATCCCGGCGGTGCCCATTTCCATCCCGTGCATGATCTTGTCGACCTTGTCCACGACCAGCCCGGCGACCCTTGCCTTGGGATGAGAAAGCGCTTCGGAAACGGTTTCCAGGCCGCCGTCGCCCAGGCCCTTGAGGTAGACGACCTCGTTTGGCATAAGGCCCTGATCCGCCCAGAACTGCGCCCAGAGAGCGGGCTCCTTGTCCGTGGTCTGGATGCTGTTCGGAAAAAAGATGGGAGCCTTGCCGGCAAAGGCGGCCTGGCGCGAGACGGAGGTAAGCGAAGGAATCCAGGCAAAGACCGCCTGCTCCCGGAATCGCAGCCCGGGCTGCTTTGAGGCAAGTGCTTCGCGGACCACCAGCCATTGGTCCAAGGCAAGGCCGTCCACCACGATCAGTGCGATCTTGGCGGTGCGGTCTTCTCCCATTTGGCGGGCAAGAAACCGCGGGAGGTGATGCAACATGACCGGAGGCACCGGTGGCAGGTTGACAAGCCCGGCATACCGTTTGAAGAGCCAACCTGCGAAACCGGCATCCACCTGTGTCTGCAAGTTCTTGATGCGCGTGCCAGTCGGTTCGGGAATAGCTTCGGCTTGATCGTTCGCCAGCAGGATCGCCTCCGCCCATCCACGGGCAAAGTGGAACCAGTCCGTGTGCTTCGCGTCCTCGGGCGGAATGGTTGCCTCCAAGCTATCGATGAGCTTGCTCAGGCGACGGGATCTGTCCTCCATGGGAGCGGTTCGAACGCCGATACCTACCCAGGTTCTGGACAAGGTGTCCGCGTGCTCGTGTGGAACTGAGTGCAGTACCCCCTCCACGAACAGGTTGTCGATGTAGACCCGGATGTCATGGTGGTCGAAGGGCAGTTCGACAGGTCCCTCAATGGACAGACCATAGGGCTTCTTGTCCTCACAAACGCCGGATGTCCCTTTGACTGCTTCACGGTCAAGGAATATCGGCCAGCGCTCCTGGAGGAACGCGAAGAACGCCTCCCGGTCTGAAACAAGCGTCTCAAGCGGCCAGTCGTCGAAGATGTTGTTCTGGCGCAAGAGCTGGATGAACCGGTTGTCAAGGTCAGCCGGGATTCTCTGGCCACGGTAGTGACGGCGCAGCAGTACCCGCAGGAGGTCGGATGGCTGTTTGACCAGCTCTGGCGCGATTTCAAAGACATGCCGGAGGACGAACTCCTTGGTGGCGTTGTCGCCCAACTGGCCGGGTGCATGTCTCTTCTGCGCCTCATACAAGGCATCGAGGTCCCCGCGATCCAGGGCAGTCACGACCGGGTAACTGAGGTTCGGGAAGATGTCGCCGAGGTTGAAGCAGAGTCTGCGACCGGCCTGGAGGAGATCATAGGGCAACCCACAGAGGTCGCTTGCTTGCGAGCGCAATACGACGACAAGGTCCGTGTGCTCGCCGCGGTCCCAGCGTGAGCGAAACTTCGACTCGTAGGCGTAACGGAACGCGATGTGGTCTTCAAACGGGATCAGCTCGAATCCACGTTCGCGGACGCCTTCGAGAATCCCTTCTTCAAGGAGAAGTCCGTCCGGATCGGCCACCAGGGTGAGTCGGGCAACCTTCGGGGTGAATTCCTTCAGTATTTGATCGCGCCAGCTACTCATGTCCACCGCCCTCCACCCGAATCACAAGCAGCGGCACCATTTCGGGATAGGCATGAGCCTTCTGATCGAGCTGCTCCTGGAAGCTCCGCTCCTCCTGCGAGAGGAGGTTCAGGCGATAGTTACGGACCTGGGGCAGGCCGATCCGCTCGACGGTCTTGCGGCGCGCGGCAAAGGCGTAGTCGGCCTTCTCGCGCTCGCGTGCGATGCGGCCCCGGTGCTCTTGCACGAGCGCTTCGTAGACGGGCTTACCATGTTCTTCCGCGGCGCTTTGCAGCTTTGCGAAAGCGGCTTGGGAGACTGCGGTGTCAAGAATGGACCGGACCTGTGTGCTTGCCGCGAGGAGCTGATCCCACACGTGTCTGGCCGTCGGCATATAGACCATGCCGTTGTCGGCCAGGAAGAGAGGCATAATCCTTCGACGGTTCCACTCCATGGTGGCAATCGCGATTCGCCACAAGGACCAGACGCCCTGAACTTCCTCGGAGAGACCTGGGATCGACACAATGGGCACCGGCTGGCCCGGTGCAAAACGTGGGAGCCGCATGGCCAGTCCGCGGACCTTCGGCTCTTCAAGAGTAAGATGCCGGGCGGCCGGAAGCCTCTCGGCTTCCTTGCCGGTGAAAACCACATTCTCGTAGGTCTCGCCGTCGGGCCAGGTGAGGTTCCAGCTCTGGCTTCTTTTCTCGGCCTGGCCGCCGTGCGCCTTCAGGTAGCTCACCGTCATGCGCTCGACCCAATGGGGCAAGGGGTGAGTCAAGAGCCGCTGGGCTTCGCCAGGTTCCAGGTCCTCGGTCGCCCCAAGTACGGATGCGGTCGTGCGCGCGTCGCGAGCCTGCTCCTGCAGGCGGGCAACCACGCTCTCCACGGATTCCTCCACTTTTTCGGGATTGAGGATCGCCTCGACATACATCTCGTCGAACATGTGGCCCGCCTGGGCCGAGTCGAGGACGTCGCCGGTCTTGTCGATGCCGAACTCCTCGAAAATGACGGCGAGTTTCTGCTCCAGTACCTCACGGACTCGGTGCTCCACCGAGTCCTCGAAGACGAAGTTGACCGCGCGCACCGCATGGGCCTGACCGATACGATCCACCCGGCCGATCCGCTGTTCGAGGCGCATCGGGTTCCAGGGTATGTCGTAGTTGATCACCACGTGGCAGAACTGGAGGTTCAAGCCCTCCCCGCCGGCGTCGGTGGAGATGAGAATGCGGACATCCTTGGCGAATGCCTGCTGGACCCGCTTACGCTCTTCCATGTCCATGGAGCCGTTCAGGCAGACGACCGAAAACCCGCGCTCAGTCAGGAACCGACGCAACATCTCCTGGGTGGGAACGAACTCGGTGAACACCAGCGCCTTGAGCTCCGGGTCGCTCTCCTCGGACTGGAGGCGGTAGAGCCAGTCGAGTAGCGCCTCGGCCTTTGCATCCGGTCCGATCTGCTCGCATCGGGCCGCGGCCTCCAGCAACAGCTTGACCTCGGCGCGTTCGTTCTTGAGCGCCTTGAGGCGGGTGCGGAGCAGCACGTCGATCTGCTCCTGGCCGTCCAGGTCCGCCCATTCCTCCTCGGAGGTGAGTGGGAACAGGGTCAGTTGTTCCTGGGGTGCGGCGAGAGCCTCGAGCCGCCTTTCAAGCGTAGTGCGGATGGCGCTTGTGCTGGAGACCACCAGGCGCTGCATCAGGATCATCAGAAAGCCGATGTAGCTCCGCTTTTCCCGCATGGCCTGGTTGTAGCCTTCGCGGACGTATTCGGTGACCGCCTCGTATAGGTGTTGCTGGCTGCGGTGCCGCTCTTCCCACGAGACCGGGGCAAGCTGCGTGCGTCGGGGTTTGAACAGGGGCTTCCCATCGGCATCGATGGCGCGGCGCTTCTCCGTGCGGATGACATGCGGCTGGACCCGCTCGCGGGTGACGCTGCTGACGTCCGGGAACTCCTGGGCGTCGATCAGGGAAACCAGCCGATGAAAGGCGTCGGTCTTGCCCTGGTGCGGGGTGGCCGAAAGCATCAGGAAATATGGCGCAGCCTCGGCCAGGCCCTGGCCCAGTTTGAAGCGGGCCACCTGATCGGTGCTGCCGCCGAGTCGGTGCGCTTCGTCCACGATGACCAGGTCCCAGCCGGCGGAGATCAGGTCCTCGAACCGTTCGCGATTGTGCTCGCTCACCTGGGCCGCGCTCCAGCCGCGCCGCTTGTCCAGGGGCTTGACCGAATCCATGGGCACAACCACCTGGGAGAACATCTGCCAGGCGTTGGCGGGCAGAACCTCCGGGTCGTGATTGCCCTTCTCGCCGTTTCCCGGGCCCGTCACCGGGGCAATTCGTTTCAATGTCTTGATGTCCTCGGGAAGCACGAGTTGGAAGGTCTCCCCGAAGTGAAAGCGCATCTCGCTTACCCACTGGCTCACCAGCCCCTTTGGGGCGATGACCAGCGTCCGCTTGACCAGCCCGCGAAGTTTGAGTTCCCGCATGATGAGCCCGGCCTCGATGGTCTTGCCCAGGCCGACCTCGTCCGCCAGGAGATAGCGCACGCGGTCGTTGGCGATGGCGCGGGACAGAGCACGAATCTGGTGCGGCAGCGGGATGACGGAGGACTCGATGGGCGCGAGCAGGACGTCCTGGGTCAGGGCGTCGGCTACCCGCGCGGCAGCAGCGATGTAGGCGATATCGTCCGGAGAACCGGTACCGGCGCTCTCCAGGGGCTTGAGCCTGGAAGCCGGGATGCGGACCACGGAGTCGCGGCCGGGCAGCCAGACGCGGCAGGTCGTCTCACCCCAGAGCGTCTGGGCTTCGATGACCTGACAGCGCTGCCCGTGGTCCGGGCTGTAATACCAGCTATTTGCATCAATCCGCATCATTCAACAGCTCGCTTAGCTCCAGAGCTTTGCCCTCGCACACGCGATGAGCCGCCTTTGCCAGAACCTCGGCCCTGGCGGACAGAAAAGCGTCATAGTCGTTCTTTACCCGCCCGCGACGCTCATCGTCGGGGATGCCGTCATAACCGACTGCCAGCCTCACGTAGGGAATGAGGTGCGTTCTCAGTCGACGCTTCAGCTCCTCTTCCCCAAGGGCGCAGCTGTCCGCCCGTTCCTTCAGATAGGTAATGGGGTCCTTGTCCGAGATGGTGCGGTTTGTCCGCCAAGTCACCAGAGCGCAGTTGAGCGCCCGGAAAATCTGCTCATCGGGGATTCCCGCATCATCGAGCGTCGCGGCCGGAAAGAGATGGTGATACTCTCGGGGATGCTCCTTGGATGTGATGGTGGCGACTGTCGCCCGCGCCCCGTCGGCCAGGTCCTCGGCACCGCACTTGAGCTGCAGCGACAACAACCCACGGCCAAGGATGGACTTGCGTTTCGGCCAATCGGCCTGCAACACCATTTCCTTCGAGGGAAGCGGATACGATTCCTGATTCAGAATCGGCACAACGTCCTCGGCTGCACCATCGCAGAGTACCTTTCGCAATCCGCGGTAATCCTGCAGAGCGTTGGATGTGGATGACTGCTCGTAGCGCGAGGTCAGGAAAGCCCGCCAGAGGTATTTTCGCAGGAGGAGCCGGGCATTGCCCAACTTGTCCGGCTGCGTCGGCAGGTGCTCCCAAAGCGCGGCGATAATTGGGATGGCCGTGTAGCTCGGCAGCCGCTGGGCGTCGAAGATGCTCTCGTCTTCGAGGAAGCTCACCATACCCTTGATGCCTTTGACGACCGTGTCCCACTCCGTGAGCATCCGGGTGTAGTCGATCCCCCGGTATCCCGCCTGGCTGGGGATGCGGTCCTGGCGCAGAGCCACCACGTCCAATACCAGACTCGGCAGGTCAGCGTATTCCGCCGCCCGCGGAACGGCCATGTTCAGAACGTCCACATGTTCGTGGAGCGACTTCCCGGTCTCTTCTTCCACCAGCGCCACCACGATGTCATAGGTGGACAGGTGAACCGAACTGGTGTTCATTTTGATGAAGACGTCCAGAGCCACTTCCTTGGGCGTCTTGGCCGGCAGCGCCAGGTAAGGCAGATTGAATGCTTTCACCTTGTCGCGCAGTGCGATGATCTCATCGAACAGCTTGTCTTTCTTATCGTGATCGGTTCCAACAGCGGTCGCAATCCAATGACGAATCTCCGGGAGGATGTCATCCGGTCGCAGCAGAGTGATCGGGATAAACCCTCGAGCCCAGCACTCCTTCGGATCGTCCACCCACATCGGATAGCGACTGCCGTTCTTGCTCCAGCGGGCTTGGCCGTAGACATAGGGCAGCTTTGTGGACCCATCGCCGGGGTCATCCTCGAAGCCGATCAGGTAGCTCCGGTCCGCGTACTTATCGTGAAGACTGCGCCACAGGGCCGTCAGCCGCTGCTGGCCGTCCAAGAGTTGCTCGGTCACCTTTTCGCCCGACTCCGGCGCGTCGACCATGGTGCGGCTCTTGAACTTCTCCTCATCGCCGACCTCCAGGATCAGCGTCGCGCCTGAAGGCAGACCGCGCAGAACCGTCGTCAAGAGTCCGGAGACCTCTCCATGTCCCCAGGCCATGAATCTCTGGAACCGGGGCAACGTGATTTGCCGCGACCGGATACGGTTGAACCATTCCGGCAGAAACCGGTCATGCGCATGCATGGGCAATTTCTCCTTGGATCGTCATCATGCGTCCTCCCCCGAACGGGTGAGCGCCTGGTCGTACCACATAAGGAGCTTGGGGTCTTCCTGGAGGACGTTCTCGGGAATCTTGCGGGCCACGGTGATGATCGTGGCGTAGTCGCGCTCCTGCCATGCTTTTTTGAAGCCGGCGCGGACGGCCTCGAGACGAAACACCTTCAGGCGCTTCTGGCTGGAGGTCCGATATTCTTCGAACTCCTTGAGCAGCGACCTCTCGCGCAACTTCTCCAGGTCGCCGGCCTTGTTGGGGTCGGGCACGTACCAGCGATCCTTGCCCTTGGCCCGAAGGCTCTCGTCGTCCTTGGGCAGGTTCCGCAGCTCCTTGAAATTTGTGGATAGGTAGCTGTGAATCTGGTTCGGCACCTCGCCCTTGCCGTCGTAACGGAGGAAGTTCTGCTCGAGCAGTTCCGACAGCTCCAGCGGCTTTTCGTACTTTTGCCAGCCGCCGATCTCCTTGAGGAATTGCGGGTGGATTTCTTGGAAGGTCTGCGGCTTCCTTACGAGCTGCTGTTTAAGCCACTGGATAGCCGAGGCTTCATCAGTAACGAAGAGCTGGAGCTGCAGAACCTCTCGGACGGTCATGCGTTTCTTGTCGTATTCAGCCACCTGTTCGGGCAGGAAGTACATTCCGTCCCGCTCGGAGAACCGCTGGACCAGCCCGGAGTAAAACTCCGTAGCGGACAAGGGCACGGTTACACCGCGCTGGACGTGAAAGGCCACCATGCGGTCGAAGAGCAGGTAATTCTGACGCTCGGCGATAACCTCAGCCTGACCATTCTTCGAAACAAATATCGGAAGTTGCTTCAGATGGGTGCGAACAAAATCCCAAACACCGTTCTCGGTACCAGCCTCCAGCTTGAACCGTTCCTCAAGACCCCCATTGGGCTTATAGGCAGATATAACAAGGTCCTGCTTAACAGCGCCAGCCGTGGTAACCTGCTTAAAAGTGCCTTGCTTCTTATCCAATGTCCGAACATCCGCTACGACAAAGCCCGCATGCCCCAATGCTTCCTGGATGCTGGTCCACACGGCGTTCTGCGAATTATGAAACTCGACTGTCATCCAACGTCCAGGCTTGAGCACTCGCAGAAATTCCTGGAAACAACCCGTCATGAGCGCTTGGTATTCAGGTAGGCCCTTATGTTGTGTGTTGTTTACGATGGCCTCCGACTTTTGATTGGTCCGGACCTTAAGCCATGCCTCCCAAAGAAAGCTGCTTTCGGAATACATGATATTCGCCCCGAAGGGTGGATCGACGAACACGTAATCAACGGATGCATCAGGTATCCCGCAGAGATCGGTGCTTGATGCAGTAGAAATCAATGCAGATCGACGCCAGCTCTTTTTCTCACGTTCGGCTGCCACCAGGTCTTTAAGTTTTCGCCGCAAAGCTGCAATGACGTTTTGTTCTTTTATAAGCGCAGGTATATAAAGGTTATTGCCTGCGGGCTGGCCACCACCGGCAGTGCGATATTTGTAGAGATGTGTTGCAGCAAATGCCACCGAGGTTAGTAGCCCAAGAAGGTGGGTACGGAGGTTGTGGGGGGCGTCCATGGCCTCGGAGCGTAGCCGACTTAGAACGGCTACCGCTCTTGGAAAATAGAAGTCGTGCGTATACTCATAACCTTGATGATAACCAGCGCGATAGGTGTCGCCCCATTCGGCTCCGATGCCTAAAATTGGTTCAGTTGGAAACCAGTGAGCATCTGGTAAGCCCGCCACGTCTGTCAATAACGCCATGTCTTTTTCGTCAGGTTCTTTCGTGTACCGTTTTGTTCCTATCTTGAATGCGATCTGAACAGGGACCTTCTTGTTTCGTTTACGAATCTGTTTAGTGATGGGATCGACAAATGACTCAACGGAATACTCGTAACTGGTTCTTGATGAAGTGGCTTTACATTGGGGACACTCAAGTTGGTCGTCCTTTTCTTGGAGTGACCAGAATGGGATCTGCTTACTGCAGGACGGGCAGATCATCACAGTGGACCATATTACGGAATCTATTACGCCGAGCTTGTTAGTCTTCGGATGCCTTGTTTCGTACAACGAGTTAGTGTGATTCTCGATCCTTCGCAACACACCTTCAGCGTATCGTTCAAATTCGGCTGAGTTGGTTGATGAGTTGTATAACGCTGAAATGAAAGATGCCGCTGGCGACAAATCAACAAGAAGACATGCTCGCCCTTCGTTTGCGGAATGAACAGCCACGCCAGTCATCCCGGTTCCGGAAAAACCATCGAGCACAATGTCGCCCGGCTCGGTAAAATGGCGAACATAGTTCTCGATTGCTTTGGGTGGTACTTTGGTGTGATAGGAATGTGCGTTATAAAGAGCTCCTGTCTTGCCCTCGCTCACATCCGCGGCGAATGGCTCGCGGCTGTATGGCTTGCTCGGGTCGTAGGGCTTGCCGTAATGCTTGATGAAGTCGGCAATGAACGGATTCGGGCAGGCGGTGTAGTACGGCGGGTCGGAGAGCGCCAAGATGTCCTCGTCCGAGCCGATGGGGAACCCCTCGATCTTGCGGAACTCGGGGTCCTTCAGCTTCTCGCGCAGGAGGCCGAGGAAATGTTTCCGCCGCTCCTCGTCGTTCGGGAACGTCATGCCCAGGCAGGTCACGGGTCCCGAGTCGCGGGTCGCGGGTCGGTCGGTTTCAAAGATTGTCTGCTGGTAATGTTGGTCGTCCTTCTTGGTCATTTGCCAACTCCGTTTGAGTCGCGAGTCCCGAGTCTCGGGTCACGGGTCTCTTTGACTCGCGACTCTTGACTCGCCGACCCGCGACCGAGATACCGCATGAAGCCTCCGACGAGGTTTCCTGTTTCGGCTGCCTTCTTGTAAAGGGAATCGAATGTGGCTTGGTCGATCATCCCGGAATCGAGCGCTACATACAGTTGTGCTTTCACTTCGCCAGCCGACCCTTTGGCGATGGCAAGGAATCGTCGAAACTCAACATCGCCTCCGCGCTCGAATCCTTCCGCGATATTGGACATCACGGAGACAGCGGCGCGGCGTATCTGGTCGCGAAGTCCAAAGTCACGTGCGAACGGTCCCTCGTTGGAAATGGCATAGATTTCCTTGGCCAGTTCCCGCGCCTTCTTCCAGGCTTCGATGTCTTCGAACTTCTCGATCTTCGCCATATTCGCTCCGCTCAGGTCTCGGGTTCCGAGTCACGAGTCTCGGGTCGTGTTGACTCGTGACCCGCTGACCCGCGACCCGTGACTATTCAAGTACGATCCGCACTTTGCCGGGTTCCTTGCCCTTGGTCAGCCCGTCCAGGTATTCCTCGAACCGCTTGCGCATCTCTGCAGGGGTTGCCGGTGAACCGCCCGAAAGCAGGGCGTCGCGCAGGTCCGCGATCTTGACCGAAACCTTGGTGAGCCCGGAGAGCACCTCCTGCAAGGCGAGAATAAAGTCCTGGTCCAGGTCGTCCGGCAGAGTCCGCTTCTTGATGAAGCCGTCCACCAGCTTGCGCGGCTCGGGCTTGAGCAGGGTCAGGTTGCCCTTGGTGGTCGGGTCTTCGAGGTTGGCGAGCAGCGTCTGGGTCCAGTTTTCGACCAGCTTATCGAGCTCGCCGTCCAGGGCGTCCAGCATCGTCGCCGCAGGAGCCGTGGGAGGTTCCGCGCCCGGCTTGAAGTTGCAGTGCGGGCAGACCGGCGATGCTTCCAGTTCCTGCTCGGTGAGCGCAAAGCAGCTCTTCAGGCCAGCCAAGCGGTTCTGGAAGTCCGACAGGTGCTGGCGGGGCATCAGGTCGATGGTGGAGAGCTTCTGCAGGTCTTTGAGCCGCTCGTCGCCCATGAGCTGGGCCTTGCGCTTGTCCTCGTTCACACCCAGGCGCGCTTTCGCGTGCATGGAGAGGTAAGCCAGCAGGTAGGCCTTCTTGAGGTCGCCGAGCTTGCGCTGGGTCTGCTGGCGGAATACCGCCGCGCTCCGTTTGGCCGGGTCGCCGATCTGGGCGAGGACCTCGTCCCGCGCCGTCTTCATCTTGTCGATCCACTCGTGGCCGGTGGGCAGGACAGCCTCGGCGGTGGAGAGGTACGAGGCCGTGGACCCGAGGTCGACCACCAGTTCCTCAAGCGATTTGATCTCGGCAAGGGATTCGAGCCCACTCCGCTGAGCGGTCACTTCCGAGGCGTCATAGCGGAAGTTCTTGAGCTTGCCGGTCGTGGTGTAGGCTTGCAGGGATTCGAGGAAGGTCTTGGTCTCGTCCAGTTTGCTGCGCAGCTTCTTTACTTCATCCTCGGCCAGCAGGCTGCGGCCCCAGAAGAACAACCCGGTCTGCATGCTCTGCTGCACCAGCACCAGCCGCTCGACGGCGTTGGTGACGGCCTTCTGCAGCTCCTGAACCGGCTCGTCCTTGCCCTGGGTGACCAGTTGCGCCATGCCCGGCGTAAGTCCGAGCAGTTCGAAAAGCGCCTTGAGCGCCGGGAGGTTCCAGTCCTTGGGCCGCTCGATGTGCTTGAACTGGGCCAGCTCGTCGATGCCGGTTCCGGCCAGTTGCGCCAGACCTGTGGCATCGAACTTCTTGCCCGGGATGGAGAGGACCACTTCGCCCGCATAAACCAGTGCGGCCAGCACCACCACAGCCCATTCGGGTTCGAGGCGGAGCGATTGCGGCGCGAGGTATTCCACGCCGAGGACGTCCTGGATCAGCTCGGAGCGGTTAACCACCTGTCCGTGGCCCTTTTTCTTGGCGACACCGAGGATGTGCTTGGCGTACTTGGACCGGTAGGGATCGAGCCGCTCACCGTCGAGAAGGTCCAGGGCATCCAGCACCGCAGTGGCCTGCTTGGTGCGGTTCTGTCCGGCGATGGCGCGCAGGGCGTCCTGCGCGGCCTGGGCCCGGTTTGCTCCGGTGATGAGCACCGAGAAGAACGGGTATTCGGGAGCCTGGTCCTGGAACTTCGTCCCGAGACAGATGCCTGCGGTGGTGTTCACCAGGTCGCGGAAGTTGATGCGCTCGTGGGAGCCAATGCCGGAAAGCTCCCGGATGGACTTGCCCTTGGCCCATTCGGTCAGGGACTTGGCGCGCCCCTGGTAGGTTACCTCGAAGGCCGTGGTCATGTTCTTCTGGAGCCACTGTACGAGGTCGCGCAGGAAGTTCGATGCCTTGGACTCGTAGGTGGACTTGGCGTGGCCCGAAGCGGTGGATGCAAGGTCCAGGGCAGCGGCGTAGCTTCGAAGCGCAGTGCGGAATTCTTCGTCCGTGTTCGTCAGGCGCAGGAACAGCTCCTCGGGTTTTTTCTCGTCCTTGAAATGCGGCGCGTCAAAGGGCTGGATGAAATAGAGGTAGAAGTCTCGCGGCGGCACCGCTGTGGAGCGTTCGTTGGGCGCGCCGAAGAAAAGGTATCCCTGGCGCGCGGCCTTACGCTCCAGCCATTCGAGTTCATGCTGCCAAATTTTATAGCCGGTGACGTAGGTCTGGTCCGTGCATTCCATGACCCGCCGAAGCGCCTCGTAGTAGTAGCGGTCGAGTTGCGAGGAATCGAGGCTTTCGGCCCGTTTCTCGATCAGCGCGTCGAAATCGTCGGTCTTCTTGAGGTCCAGGTAATACTGGCGGTTGTCCGGATTGGAGGAAATGAACTGCCCGCTCACCGTCTTGTGGATTTCCCGCAGGACGGTCTCCACCTGGGAGAGCAGGTCATCGGCCGGATCGCCGCCCAGCTCCTCGATGCCCGGCTGAAAGAGACACAACCCGTCGCGCAGTTCTTCCGCCGTCGCGCCCAGGGGCGCGTAGATGTCGCCGGTTGTGAGCCGGTGGACGGACAGCGCGTGGATGAGCTGGGTCGCCATAGGCTTATATGCCGGGCGGGTGAAGGCCTGCTGGATGCGCGACTCGAGCACCATGCTGCAATCGATGACTGCCTTGATGTCCGGAACGGCGCGGAAGGACGGGTTCTCGCGCAGGGTCGTCCAGTAGCCGTCATAGGCGATGACTCCGGGCCGCTCCTCCGGCACTTCCTGGTCGAGCAGCTTCTTCATGGCCAGGGACAGGGTCTTGAGCACCTCGCGCTTTTCCACCGCGGTGACCCGCTCGAAGGTATCGATGTAGTCGGGATGCACGGGGAAGAGGCGCACGAACTCGTCCATGCGCTCGTTCATGCGGCCATAGAACTTGGCGAAGGGAGTCAGGTACTCCCGGATTTTCACCTGCTGGTCGGCGGTCTTCTTGAGCAGACGCTCGGCCACCACGAACTTGACATCCTTGCGTGCGATGAGGATTTGCTCGAAGCGGTCCTTCACCCGGCGGATGCTGTCGGCCACAAAGGAAAAACGGGGGCTGTCAAAAATGGCTTCCTGGACACCGGCGATGAAGCGGAACCGCAGGTCCTTGCAGACCTCGCCGATCTCGCGCAGGAAGTTGAGATCGAGGATGAGTTCCTGGTCCTTGCGGGTGCGCAGGTAGTCGAGCAGTTCGTCCACCACCAGGAGCAGGCCATGGTCGGGATGCTTCTGGTGGAAGGCGGTCATCATCTCTTCGAAGGAGCGTTTGTTATTGGACACCTTATCCGCGGGCGGGAAGGAATAAGACACGCCCATTGCGGCCAGGTGCTCCTCCAGTTCGGCCACGAGGATGTCGCGCAGGGACATGGTGGTCGCGCCGATCTCGGTTCGGACCACCTTGAAGCGTCCGCTGATCTTGCCTGCGGCGCTGGCCACGCTCTTGTCGTTCAGATGCGTTGCGAGATCGCCGTTTTCGGCCAGGGCGGAGATCACGGACATGAGGTGCGATTTACCGGTGCCGTAGTTGCCGACGACCAGCAGCCCCTTGTTGTCCATGGGCTGGTCGAACTGAAGCTGAGGAACGACCAGACTGGTCAGCTTTTCGGCCATCTCCCCGGAGATAACATAGGTCTGGACAAGCTGCCGGGCAGCAGCGGCCTCGTCGGCGTCCCGTAGCTGGACCACGGACTCGATAGGCTCGAATTGGATCAGGTCTCCGTATTTGAGGCTCGCCATCCCTGGCTCGCCCCCTTCGGGCGCGCCTTTGGCGCGTCCAAATTTGCTGTCCTGCAAATTTGTCATCGCTTCTGCCCTCCTGCGCTTTCGTTCCTTGTCTTCATGCAACGGCCTCCGGGTTCACTACCAGGAAATCTCGTAAGGGATATCGTTTGTACTCGGGGTGGTCCGGCGTCGCATAGACCATGTGCTCTCCGTCGATGGAGCCGCTCCAGGCCGCAACCACCGTTTTGTTTCGCGAGAGCCCCTGCAGGAGCCGCAACGGGTCCTGCTTGAGCGAGACATCGAAGAGGACCTCGACGTTGTCCAGAAGAACCACATCGGCTGCGGATGCGCCTACGATCTCTGCGAGGAGGCGGGGCAACTGCAAGGCCCGCTGGCGCTCGGTGAGGTCGAGCATGCGCCGGGAAAGTTCGAGATTGACGTTGACCAGCGGAGCCATCGTGCGCTCATGAACATCCTGGAGCGCAGCAGTCTTGCCCGCACCGGCCGGTGCCACCAGCATGACAAGCCGGTGGTAGAGCTCGGCAGCCTGTCCAATTCTTCGTATGACTCTGTCGGCGAGTAGTTCCGCCATTAACGATCTCCTCCTGAACCGGGCTCGTTTGCTCGCGTTTCTTCAAGCCAGTGGTCAATGGCTCCTTTTCTGAAACGCCAGTGCCGGCCGATTTTCTGGGAGGGGATCTTGCCTTCCCGAACGAGCTTGTAGAGCGTCGACTTCGGTATTTTCAGGTAGGCGGCCAACTCTTCGATGGTCAGTACGTCACCTGGTTTTTCATCCATCAAGCGCACCTCTCTGGTCTCAAGGCAAAGTTCGACCCAGCATGCCTCATATCAAGCACATAATTTACAGTTATTGACAGTTGCTGTCAAGAGGTTTTGGAATCGCAGAGGGGAAAATCAGCGCCAGATTCCGCCGGTTAGCTCCTTGACGCTCCCGGTCCAGCGATCCCCCACCACGTAAAGCCAGGTTGGGAGAACGGTTCCGTTTATCCGGACGGGTACCAGGACACGGCGGTAGAGGCAGGGACCGCCGGGGTGAAACCCCTCCAGCCGGTCAATAGCCGGAAGGCGGGTCTCGGGGTCGTCGAAAGTCAGAAGCTCCCCGTACACGGGGCCCCAGGGCGCGCCTGTGACCTTTTTAGGGAGCCGGTCGG
>Ga0208461_1001332_pt1 | contig 22557 bp, 18 predicted proteins | sample AD_JPNTR4_MetaG_FD_184448 | JGI IMG/M metagenome (GOLD analysis project Ga0208461, IMG submission 184448) | Active sludge microbial communities of municipal wastewater-treating anaerobic digesters from Japan - AD_JPNTR4_MetaG (SPAdes) (version 2) | ecosystem: Engineered > Bioreactor > Anaerobic...
TTCAGAAAACCGTGCAGCAGATTGCGCAGATCCACCGGGTCGTCCGTCAGGCGTTCGAATTGCGAGATGCTGTCTACCAGGATGCGCTTCACGCCCATGCTGTTGACCAGGCCGGAAATGCGCCCGTTGATGCGTTCGAGGTCTGCCTTGGTGACTTCCGGGCTGCTCATGATGACCTGCAACAGTCGGCGCTGCTCCAGGTCCCGAAAATCCCAGCCGAAACCTGCGGCGTCCCGATAATACTGCTCCGGGAATTGCTCAAAGGTGAGGATCAATCCCGGCTCGCCATGCGTGGCCCCATAATGGATGAACTGCATGCCCAGGGTAGTCTTGCCACAGCCGGGCGCGCCTTCGACGAGATTGGCCGTCCGCGGCAGGAAGCCTCCGCCGAGCATCTGATCGAGTCCCGGCACACCGGTGAGGGCACGTTCTTCAGATGGCATGACTTGCTTCCCCCTTCACGGGTGCCCCTTTTAGTAGCTGCCTTTGATGACGTGATAGATGGCGCGAATGCGGAATTGCCGGTCCTCGCTGGCCTGGATGAAGCGGGTGAGCCTGTCGCGGAGTTCCGGGTCCGCCGAGAGGGCGTAGACCACGAGCGCCCCCATGTGGGTTTCTTCCAGCAAGCCGCGTTCCGCGAGCTCCGCCAGCTCCTGCCCCACCGTCTCCTGATTGCGCCCCGCGTAGCGTGCGATGTTGTCTACCGTGTCAATGGTGTGCGGATTGTTGAAGAAGAAGCGCATCAGATCCCATTTGATGAACGAATCCACGTATTGGTTTAGAAAATCCAGCAGGGCTGGATCAATGTCCCCGGTATAGGCGCGGTTGGCCAGACTGTCTTTTTCCATGGCTACTGCTTCTCCGGTTCCGTCGGACCTGGCTACAGGCTACTTGCTCGACGCCGCACGCGCGTGTTCGCTGGCCGGTTTCTGGCTGACATAGCGCTTGAGGCCCTTTTGTTGATCTTCCTGGAAATGGCAGTTCTTGTATTTTTTGCCGCTGCCACACCAGCATGGATCGTTGCGTCCCAATTCCCGCGTCCCCGGTCGCCGACTGATCTGCGGTGAAGGGGGCGCCTGAGTGCTGCCGCCGCTCGTCCGCAGCACCGGTTGCTTTGCGGCAGGGGTGAGCGCCGCCGGCGAGGGGCGCCGCCCGGCGGCGGCTCTGGCTGCCGGCGCCGCTGGCATGAGGAACAGATGGCGCACGATCTCCTGTTGCACGCTCGCCAACATCTCCTGGTACATCTCGAAGGCTTCCTTTTGATAGGCGACCAGCGGTCGTTGTTGTCCGACGGCGCGCAGCCCGATGCCCTCGCGCAGGATGTCCAGGTCGGTGAGATGCCGGATCCAGGCGGTGTCGAGCGCGCGCAACATCAGCTGGCGATCGGAGGCCAACCGCCGCGCTTCGGTGACGAGCGCCTGCACTTGCGCCTCTTGTTCGGCGGAAAGCCGCCGCAAGGGGACCTCGCGCAGTTCCTCCACCGTTTCCGCGCCCCACAGCGCGCGCAGTCGCGCCGCCACGTCTTCATGGAACGGCTCGTGCGTGTCGAGGATGTGCCCGATGGTCACCTCGTCCTGCCGCATGGCGCGATAGAGCTCGGCGCCCCATTGCTGATGCATCCGCTCGTAAGTTTGAGCGGCCCACGTGTTGAGCTGCGCTATGAGCGCGTCGGGCTTCAGCCGCGCCATCGCCTCGACGGTGAAATCGCGCGGCAACGGCACGAAGCGGCGCAGCTCCGCCAGCAGCCCCTTGAGGTCCCATTCCTCCTCATCCCCGGCGGTGGCGGCCGTGACGACGCGGCGAATTTCTGCTTCCACCATCTCCAGCAGATTGTCTTTCAGGTCCTCCCGGGAGAGGATCTTGCGCCGTTCGGCATAGACGACTTCGCGTTGTTTGTTGACGACGTTGTCGTATTCCAGCACGTGTTTGCGCACGTCGAAGTTGTAGCCTTCGACCCGTTCCTGCACCGAGGCGATCACTTTGCCGAGGACGTTGAACTCCAGCGGCGCGTCCTCCATGCCGGCGCGTTCCATCCACGGTTGCAGGCGTTCGCCGCCGAAGCGCCGCATCAGCTCATCTTCCAGGGAGATGTAGAAGCGGCTGGAGCCGGGATCGCCCTGGCGTCCCGCGCGTCCGCGCAGCTGATTGTCAATACGGCGCGCTTCATGGCGCTCGGTGCCGATGACGTGCAGTCCGCCCGCCGCGTAGATCTTCTCTCGATCCATGGCGCACTGCTGGACTTTTTCGTACAGCACCTGCGCCCAGCGGGTGGGGAATTGGGAAGTGGGATCCTCCCCGCGACGCGCCAGACGGAGCGCGGCGTCCCATTCCGCCTGGGGAATTTGGGTGAGGTCTATTTCCTCGCGGCGCAGTTGCTCGCGCGCCATCCCTTCCGGGTTGCCGCCGAGCAGGATGTCCACGCCACGGCCCGCCATGTTGGTGGCGATGGTGACCGTTCCCGGTTGCCCCGCCTGGGCGATGATGGTCGCCTCGCGTTCGTGATACTTGGCGTTGAGCACTTCGTGGCGGATGCCTGCCGCTCTCAGCATCTTTGACAGGCGCTCCGAGGTTTCGATGGCGGTGGTGCCGACCAACACCGGTCTGCCGGCGGTGTGAGCGGCTTTGATCTCCTGCACTACGGCGCGGAATTTGGCCGTCTCGGATTTGTAGATTTGGTCGGGCAGATCCAGCCGCCGGAAATAGCGCGTTCCGTCCGTGTCGTCGTAGACCGTGACTTTGATTTTATCGCCGGCGTCCTCCGGCAGGATTCCCGCGAAGGCGACCCCGCTCGTCGTCGCCGGCACCTCTCGCTCCTGCAGCTCCTCGAAGCGGGCGCGATATTCCACGTTGGTCGGCAGGACGACGACGTCGAGGGCGTAGATGCTGCGGAGTTCCTCTTTCTCCGTCTCCGCGGTGCCGGTCATGCCGGCGAGTTTGTGATACATGCGGAAGAAGTTCTGGAACGTGATCGTCGCGTAGGTCAGCGACTCGCGTTGGATGGGAACATGCTCCTTGGCTTCGATGGCTTGATGCAGGCCCTCCGAGTAGCGCCGCCCGAACATCAGCCGTCCGGTAAAGGCGTCCACGATGATGACCTCTCCATCGCGGATCACGTATTCTTTGTCGAGATGATAGAATTCCCTGGCGCGCAGGGCATTGTCGAGGTAGGGGAGCATGTGCGCGTGTTGCGCATCGTAAAGGCTTTCGCCTTCGGGGATGTTGAGCAGCTGCTCCACTTTGGCGACGCCCTCTTCGGTGAGCAGGACCACTTGCGTGCGCAGATCCACCTCGTAGTCCGTGCCCTCGTGCAGCAACGGCACGAGCCCGGCGAAACGCTTGTACAGATCGGAGGATTCCTCTGCCGGACCGGAAATGATCAACGGCGTGCGCGCCTCGTCAATGAGGATGCTGTCCACCTCATCCACGATGGCGTAGGCCAGGTTCCCCTGGGCGCACTGCGAGAGCGAAATGACCATGTTATCGCGCAAATAGTCGAAGCCGAATTCGTTGTTCGTGCCGTAAGTGATGTCCGATTGATAGGCCTCGCGGCGGGTGATGGGGCGCAGGTTCTGCAGCCGGTCGTCTTCGGACACATAGTTGGGGTCGTAGCGGAACGAGGCTTCATCGGGGACGCCCTGTCCCGATTGGATGACGCTCACGCTCATTCCCAGGGCATGGTACACCGGCCCCATCCATTGCACGCCGAATTTCGCCAGATAATCGTTGGGCGTCACCAGATGGGCGCCCTGGCCGGTGAGTGCATTGAGGTAGAGCGGCAGCGTGGCAACGAGGGTCTTGCCCTCGCCGGTGCGCATTTCCGCCACTTTGCCGTCGTGCAGGATCATCCCGCCGATGAGCTGCACATCATAGTGTCGCAGGCCGATGGTGCGGCGGCTCGCCTCGCGCACGGCGGCGAAGACTTCGGGCAGGAGCTCCTCCAACGTCTCGCCGGCGTGATAACGCCGGCGGAACTCGTCGGTCTTGGCTCGTAATTGGGCCTCGTTCAGCGCCTGGAACTCCGGCTCCAGCGCGTTGATCGTTTGGACGACTTTCTGCAGGCGGGCAATTTCCCGATCATTGGAATTGCCGAAGACCCGCTCCAGGAATTTCGGTGGCATGTAGGATACTCCCTTGGATGAGATGACAGCGCAGCGGCGATCTTACGGGCCGGCGCGCTGGCATGGGCCGGGCAGGTACAGGACATTGCTGAAAACTTTGCGCTCCTGACGTCATTTGCGGTTGGATTTGTTTTGGCTGCCCTGCTGCATCAGTCCTCTACGTGTAATGGTAGAGCTGCTTTTCAGGAAAACAAGTGCTCACCAGGGTTCATTCATATGAAGGGAATTATACCATGGGGCCTGAGGACAACAAAGGGATTTTCTCCGGGCGTTAGAATGCGTGACGCCCCCGGCGAGGGGGGTGCCAGGGGCGTCACTGCCAAGAAAGGAGGTGAGATGCTGATAAAAACCCGGTCAAGTGTTTCTTGGTGACAATTCCATCATAGGGCAAATGCTTAGCTGAGCGTAGTGACGAATGGCCTGTAAAGTCGGGACGTCCATCAACCGCGGGCGCTATTTCCTCTCCGGTCGCGGTTGGGTCAAGATGGTCTTAAAGCATGACCTTAATATTTCTAATCTTTAGTTTTGAAAAATTACACTTTGTGCCTTGACAACCTTGAATTTCTGTGCTACACTGTAATAAAATCAACGTCAGGAGGCGAGTATGTATCGTATGCCGGCGCGATGCCCCATCTGCGAAGGGGAGTTGTTGGTGGAACGGTTGACGTGCTCTCAGTGCGGCACTTCCCTGGAAGGCAGTTTTTCCCTGGAGCGGCTATCGCGCCTGAGCGAGGAGCAATGGCAGTTTGTGGAGCTCTTTCTGCGCTGCGAGGGCAAGTTGACCCGTGTCCAGGAGGAATTGGGGATCTCCTATCCCACCGCGCGGAATCGTCTGCACGATGTGCTGCACGCTTTGGGCTATGAGATGGAGGAAGAACCCACGGCAGAAACCCGGCAGCAGCTCCTCGACGACCTGGCGGAAGGCAAGACGACGGTCAGGCGCGTCTTGCAGCTGTTGACGAGAAAATGAATTTCGAGTGCGGAGGTGAAGCATGGTCCGTGATGATCTGAAGGCCAGAATGGCCGAGAAACTGGCGCGTCGCCGCGAGAGATTGCTGGAAAATGTCGCTGAAACGGAGAGCCGCAAGGCCGAAATCGAAGCCGAACTTGCCGAGTTGCAGGCCTCGTTGGAGGAGCTGGAACACGCACTGCAAACGCTTGACGAGAGCGTCCCCGGCGCTCGAGAGCATCTGAGCGCGCAGCGCGAACACCTGCTGGCAAAAAAGGAGCGCCTCGAATGGAAGCTGGAATCCCTGGGGATCCGTCTGGAAGCCCTCCGCGACGCCGCCGAGCAGCTTGAATTCCAGTGGGAGGAGCCGCCGCGCAGTGGTTTTGTCGGACGGGTGCCTCCTGTCCCCAATGTTCCCCCGCCGCCGCGGGCGCCCGCGCCGCCGCGCCCTACCTCGCGGCAGCGGGAGGAGGAGCGGCTGCGGATTCTGCAGCTCGTCGCGGAGGGCAAGATCACCGCGGAGGATGCCGCGCGGCTGCTGGAGGCGCTGGCAAGTGTCGGTGAGGCCGAGGCCCCGGCGCCTCCCCGACCGCACGCCCTGCGGGTCAAAGTCACCGATTCGGAGACGGGAGCGATCCGGGTGAACCTCACCATACCACTGAATTTCGTGCGTGCTGCCCTGCGTCGCGGCGGGCAGAGCGTTCCCAATATTGTCGTGGGCGGGGTGTCCCTCGACGCTGAGGAGCTGGAGGCCTTGCTAACCAGTGGCATGCAGGGGCACATCATTGATGTGGCAGATGAGAAAGATGGCGAGCGGGTGGAGGTGTTCATAGAATAAGCCGCTCTTGAGCCAGGTTTTTCAGACGCCAGTGGCATTCGCCCGCAGATTTTGCAGACAGATACGTCAAACTGGCAGAATCTGGGTCGCTTGTGGAGAGGAAGGCCCTGTTGAGGGAATTGCGAGCCGACGCGGCAAAGTGGCGTCGGCTCGCAGTTTTTGATCGGGGCGGACTTTATTTTTCGAAAGTGTGCTATAATGTGCGCAATTTGGCTCGCTTACGGGTTCCATATTCAGACAGGTTTGACTTCCAAACAAGGAGGAAAAGCGATGGCTGTACATCTGTATCTGTCTTTGATCCCCGAGGCGTTGATTGCCTCAATGCTCACCCCGGAGCAATTTGGCGCCTATTACGCCGTCGGCAGCGAAAAGAAATCCCATGGACAGGCAATTTTCTTCGAGATTGATCCCGACTATCGGCATGACGCGCTGCCCATCGAGGAAGGCCTCCGCCGCTGTGTCCCGCACGAGGACGGCGCGCCCAAGCGCTCGCTCTACATCTCCGTATACCGCGCGCTGGAGCATGTGTCCCTCGACGCGATCCAGAAGCTCTACCTGGTGACTCAGGATGGGCGCACTTTGGGCCTGGATCCCAGCCCGGCGCTGCCGGCGGAAGAAGCGGGGCTGCACCTGTATCAGGAGATTGCGCCCGTTCATCCGCTGGTCGTGAGCAGTTTGCCCCCGCATGAGTTCTACGATCTGATTGTCAATAATCCCGCCTCGCTGCTGACCCTGCCCGCGGTGTGCTTTGTGGAGCTGAGTCTGGGCGAGCTGGCAGAAAACCCCGAATACGGCGCGGTCGGCGATCTGCCCTATGCGAACATTGATCACCTGCGTCAGTGTCTGGTGGATTTGCGCACCAAGACTGTGAGCACGAAGATGGTGGATCGTATCTCGCCGGCGACATTCCCTTATCGCACGATCAAGAGCGGGATTTTCGTGGGCAACAACCGGGAGCAGTTCCTCTACTTCCCGCTGCCCTCACGGGATGAATTGCGCGCCAAACATTATCGCTGGTGGCGTTCAGCCAACATGTAAGGCGTGACCGGTCGCCGATGCCGGCTACTGATCGCTGGTTGCCGGCAGGTGATCGGCGCTGAGGACAAGATCTTATCAGGAGTCACAGGAGTCAATGAAACAATGACTGAAACAGCTTGGTTAATCGTTGGCATTGTGTGTGGATTAGTGTCCATTGGAATGGCGGTGTGGCTGTATCTCTGGGTGCATCGGCAGGATCCCGGCACACCCCAGGCGCGTAAGGTAGCTCATTGGATTCGGGAAGGGGCGATTTCGTACCTCAAGAAGTTGTATCGCGCCCTGTTGATGTTAGCGGCGATCATCGCGCTGCTCCTCTTCATCGTCTTTGGCCTGGGAAATCAGGACCCCGGCTACGGCCTGAAGATGTCGCTGGCATTCCTGATGGGCGCGCTGCTTTCTTCTGTGGCGGGCTACATGGGGATGACGGTCGCCGTCGAGGCCAACGTGCGCAGCGCGACGGCGGCGGAGAAGGGGCTATCCCCGGCGTTCAACGTGGCCTTCAAGGCCGGCGCGGTTCTGGGCCTGGCGATGATCGGCATTGGTGTGGTGGGGATGTGCACCATCTACCTGCTTACGGGGAAGGCGCAGATTGTGTTGGGCTTCAGTTTCGGGGCCTCGACGCTGGCGTTGCTGGCGAAAGCCGGCGGCGGCATCTACACCAAAACGGCGGACATCGCCGCGGACCTGGTGGGCAAGGTGGAAGTGGGAATCCCGGAGGACGATCCTCGTAACCCCGCCGTAATCGCCGATAACGTCGGCGATAACGTGGGCGATGTCGCCGGCATGGGCGCCGACATTTTCGACAGCTACGTGGCCTCGGCGGTGGCGGTGATGTTGCTGGGCACGGCGATGAGCTCCGAGATGGGCGCGCAATACATCATCTTCCCGCTGATCCTGTGCACCCTGGGGATCATTTCCTCGCTCCTGGGGATTCAGCTCGTCCGGGTCAAGCCCGATGGGAAGCCCGGCGTGGCGCTCAACAGCGGCACCATCTTCACGTGTGGAATCTTTGCAGTCCTCGTGACGGTGTTTGTGCTGGTCTTCAAGTACAACCTTGGCGTCCTGTGGGCGACGCTGGCGGGATTGATCACCGGCGTGATCATCGGCTTCACCTCCGATTTCTTCACCGGGGACGGTCGTCCGCCGGTGGTGGAGACTGCGAAGGTCTCCGGTTCGGGCGCGGCGATCACCATCATCACCGGCTACAGCTACGGCCTGATCAGCATCGTGCCTTCCATCATCGGGATCGTGATCGCGACGCTGGCCTCCTATTTCCTCGCCCAGAACGCGGGGTTGAGCGGCGTTTACGGCGTCGGCATCAGCGCCGTCGGGATGCTGGCGGTGACGGGGATGATCGTCTCGGCGGATGCCTACGGCCCCATTGTGGACAATGCGCGCGGTATCGCTGAGATGGCGGGCATGTCCGAGAAGGTGGTTGAGACGGCGGACATTCTCGATGCGGCCGGCAACACCGCCAAGGCCATCACCAAGGGCTTTGCCATCGGCGCCGCGGCGCTGACGGTGCTGGCTCTCTTCGCCGCTTTCGCCTCGGAAATGGCAGCAGAAGGCGTCGAAATTCAGCTGAGCCTGCTCAACCCCATGGTGATTGCGGGCGTCTTTTTGGGCGCGATGACGCCCCCGTTGTTCAGTGCGTTGACGATGCTCTCGGTGACGCACAACGCCTTCGACATGATCGAGGAGATCCGCGATCAATTCCACAAGAATCCGGGGATTCTGGCCGGCACGGCGGAGCCGGATTACAATCGTTGTGTCTCGCTGGCGGCGGAGGGCGCCCTCACCTCGCTGATTTTGCCGGCCTTCCTGGCGATCCTCCTGCCCCTCATCGTCGGTTTCGTGATGGGGCCTGAGGCGCTGGGGGCCTTCCTCGGCGGCTCGATCTTCACGGGCATCATCTTCGCCCTGCTCATGGCGAACGCGGGCGGCCTGTGGGACAACGCCAAGAAGTACATCGAGTCGGGTTTCTTCGGCGGCAAGGGCTCCGAGGCGCACAAGGCCGGCGTCGTCGGTGACACGGTTGGCGATCCCTTCAAGGACACGGCCGGCCCCTCGCTGAACACCCTCATCACGGTGATGTCGCTGGTCTCTTCGTTGTTTGCCCCCATCATCGCGGCATTCCATCTGTTTTAGGCTTCCGGTTGATGCGACGCCGCCCGCAATTCAAAGGATTGCGGGCGGCGTTGTTTGAGGCCCAGCGGGCCTGATCTCCCGATCGCGCAGCCCTGCTTGCTGGAGCTATGAAATCTCACGTCCGTCCTGAAATGCCCCCGCCGTCGCACTTGCCCTTCTGCGAAAATGCGTGTATCCTTAGGCCAGGGAACGTCGCCCGACGCATCCCGTGTAGTTTCTGCTTATCGGGGAGGATCTATGGCTTTGCACGACAAGGTTTTACCTGAAGATAGAGGTGTCGCTTCCGAGCTGGCGGAAGCGTTGCGAGGCGCGCTCGTGCAAGACACTCTGCCCTGCGCGGCGGCGTTTCGCCTCGCCGAAGAAAGGAATCTCCCGCCGCTCGCCGTTGGGCAGGCCGCCGACGCTCTGGGAATCCGCCTGAGCGCTTGCCAGCTGGGGCTGTTCGGCTATCCGGGGCACGCCAAAGGGTGGGCGGCTGTCGCGGAACGCCCGGTTTCCCCGGCGTTGAAGGCGGCATTGCTGGCCGCGGCGGGCGAGAACCGCCGGCTGACGTGCTTCCAGCTGTGGAAGTTCGCGGCGCAATGGGAGCTCCCGCGCCTGCAGCTGGGCCATGTCGCCGATCAGCTGGGCATCAAAATTGAGGGGTGCCAGCTGGGAGCGTTTTGAGCGGCGCTTGTGAAGTGCTGTGGCGTCGGACTTCTTAAAATCAACACCAGGAGGTTAGTTCTATGTCCGTTGTCAAAGTCAAACCTGTTCCTTCGGATTTGGAAATTGCGCAGGCCGCGGTGCTGCGTCCTATCGTGGAGATCGCCCGCTCTGCGGGCCTCGAAGAGGACGACCTGGAGGTCTATGGCAAGCTCAAGGCGAAAGTGCATCTGGACGTGCGGGAGCGTCTGGCGGCGCGGCCCAACGCCAAATACGTTGACGTGACCGCCATCACCCCCACACCGCTCGGCGAGGGGAAGACGACGACCACCATCGGCCTGACGCAGGCGCTCGGAGCGCTGGGTTACAGGGCCACAGCGGCCATCCGGCAGCCCTCGATGGGGCCGACTTTCGGCATCAAGGGCGGCGCCGCTGGCGGCGGGTACAGTCAGATCGTGCCGATGGAGGACTTCAACCTGCATCTGACCGGCGACATCCATGCAGTGAGCGCCGCCCACAACCTCTGCGCGGCGGCGATTGACGCGCGCCTCTATCACGAGAGCCGCTGGAGCGAGACGTATTTCGAGAAGATCGGCCTGCGGAAGCTCAACATTGATCCCTACAGCATCACCTGGAACCGCGTCGTGGACATGAACGACCGCGCGCTCCGCCACATCATCAGCGGTTTGGGTGACCTGGATGACGGCCCCATTCGGCAGGCCGGCTTCGACATTGCCGTTGCCAGCGAGCTGATGGCGATTCTGGCGCTTTCCACGAGCCTTGCCGACATGCGCGCGCGCATCGGGCGGATCGTCATCGGCACCGACACGAAGAAGAATCCCATCACCACCGAGGATTTGGGCGTCGCCGGCGCGATGACGGTGTTGATGAAGGATGCGCTCATGCCCAACCTGCTCCAAACGCTGGAAGAACAGCCCGCCTTCGTCCATGCCGGCCCCTTCGCCAACATCGCGCATGGCAATTCCTCGGTCGTCGCCGACCAGATTGGCATCAAGCTGGGCGATTTCCTCCTCACGGAATCGGGGTTCGGCTCGGACATGGGGATGGAGAAGTTCTTCGACATCAAGTGCCGCGCATCCGGGCTGATTCCCAACGTCGTTGTCATTGTGGCGACCGTGCGCGCGCTCAAGATGCACGGCGGCGGCCCGAAGGTGGTCGCCGGCCGGGCGCTGGACAAGGCCTATACCGAGGAAAACCTGCCGTTGGTGGAGCGGGGAGCTGCCAACCTCGAGACGCACGTGCGTATCGCGCGCAAGTTCGGCATTCCCGTCGTCGTGGCGATCAACTCCTTCCCCACCGACACCCCCGCCGAATGGACGGCGGTGCGTGAGGCGGCATTGCGCGCTGGCGCTTTCGACGCCGTCGTCGCCCATCACTGGGCGGAGGGCGGCGCGGGCGCGCAGGCGTTGGCGGAAGCGGTGGTCAAGGCCGCTGAGGAGCCTGCCGACTTCCACTTCCTTTATGATGTGGAGCAGCCCATCAAGGAGAAGATCGAGATCCTGGCCCGCGAGGTTTATGGAGCTGAGGGCGTGGATTACAGCGCCGAGGCGGAAGAGAAGATCAAGCTCTACACCGATCTGGGCTATGACAGGACGCCCATCTGCATGGCGAAGACGCATCTCTCGTTGAGCCATGAGCCCTCGTGGAAGGGGGTCCCGCACGGTTATCGCTTCCCCATCCGCGACATTCGCGCGAGCATGGGAGCGGGATTCCTCTATCCGCTGGCGGGCGAGATGAGCACCATGCCGGGCCTCTCCAGCAAGCCTTCGTTCATGAACATTGACATTGTGGATGGCAAGGTGGTGGGCCTGTCGTAGGCTGGATACTGGCTCCATCACCCATTACCCCTCCCCCATTACCCATTACCCATCACCCATTACCTTTTATTGAGCAAAGGAGTGACTATGACGGCAAACATGATTGATGGCACTGCCATTGCAGCTTCGATTCAGGCGGAGCTCACCGCCGAAGTGGCGGAGCTCAAGGAAAAACACGGCATCGTCCCTGGATTGGCGACCGTGCTGGTGGGCGACAACCCCGCTTCGCAGACTTACGTCAAGATGAAGCGCAAGCGCTGTGCCGAGGTTGGCATTTATTCGGTGGGACGTGAATTGCCCGCCGACGCGCCGCAGGAACAGGTGGAAGCGCTGGTGCGGGAGCTCAACGCCGATCCTGCCATCCATGGGATTCTGGTGCAGCTGCCGCTGCCGGGACACCTCGATGAGGAAGCGGTGCTCAACACCATCAGCCTGCACAAGGACGTGGACGGCTTCCATCCGGTCAACATCGGGCGGCTGGCGATGAAGGGGCGCGAGGCGCTGTTTGCGCCCTGCACGCCCGCCGGCTGCATCGAGCTGCTCGACCGCATCGGCGTCGAGATTCGCGGTAAGGAGGCGGTGGTGCTGGGACGCAGCAACATCGTGGGCCTACCCGTCTCCATGCTGCTGCTCAAGCGTGACGCGACGGTCACCATCTGCCATTCGCGCAGCCAGGACTTGCCGGCCATCTGCCGCCGCGCTGACATTCTCGTGGCGGCGGTCGGACGCGCGGAGATGGTCAGAGCGGAGTGGGTCAAGCCGGGCGCGGTCGTGATTGATGTGGGCATCAACCGCGTGGAGGATCCAACCGCGAAGCGCGGCTATCGGCTGGTGGGCGATGTGGCTTTCGAGGAAGTCCAAGAGGTCGCCGGGTGGATCACGCCGGTGCCGGGCGGCGTCGGCCCGATGACGATTGCGATGCTGCTGCAAAACACCGTCAAGGGCGCCAAACGTGCGGCGGGATTGCTTTAGGCACCGGGCGCAGTTGCCAAAATGGCCAACTTGCGCCATAATCGGGTTGTGGGCGACAAATCAGAAATCCCCTAGTGAGGAGGGAGACCTATGTTAGTGAAAGATCGCATGACCTCTAAGCCCTTCATTATTGCTCCGGACACCTCGGTGTCCGAGGCGCTGGGGCTGATGCGCCAGAACAGTGTGCGCCGTTTGCCAGTCGTGGATAAAAAGGGCAACCTGGTGGGTATCGTCTCGGAGAAAGACCTGCTGTATGCGTCGCCTTCTCCAGCCACAAGCCTCAGCGTGTACGAAATCGGCTATCTGCTTTCCAAGCTCAAGGTAGAAGAGGTCATGACCCGCAACGTGATCACGGTGGCACCTTCAGCGCCCATCGAAGAAGCCGCGCGCATCATGGTGGATAACAAAATCGGCGGCCTGCCGGTGGTCGAAAACGACCGGTTGGTGGGCATCATCACGGAGACGGACATCTTCAAGACCACGTTGGAGATGCTCGGCGCGCGGGAACCCGGCGTGCGGTTGACGATCAGCGTGCGGGATAAGCCGGGGACGCTGAGCAGCATCACCGGCGCGATCGCCTCCAATGGCGGCGACATCATCGCCTTGGGCACGTTCTATGGCGAAAATCGCGGCGATGGGATCCTGATGCTCCGGGTGTGCGGCATCGAGGAGGCGCGCCTGTTGGCGATGATGCAAGAGCTCGGGGTGGTCGTGCGCGACATTCGCACCATCGGCAATTCGGCTGCCTGCGCTTGCTAGCGAGATGCTGCGGCTGGGCCTGATTGCGGATACCCACAATCATCAACAGCACGTGCTGCGCGCCGTGGAGCATTTTCGGGCGGAGGGAATCAGCACCGTCCTGCACGCCGGGGACGTGACCGGCCTGGAGGTGTTGGAGCTGCTGACGCCCTTTGAGCTGTGGGTGGCGTGGGGCAATGTGGACCGCGATGAGCGCTTGCCGGGCCGCGTCGCGCTGGTGGGGACGCCGGGGACGGCGCACGGCGCGTATGTGCACTCGTTGACGTTCGATGGACGGAAGTTGGCGTTGGTGCACGGGGATAATGTCCCGCAGCTGACGTATCTCATCGAGTCCGGGGAGTATGATTACGTGATTCACGGACATACCCATCGGTTGCGCGACGAGCGCAGCGGCCGCACGCGCGTTCTCAACCCCGGCGCGCTGGGGGGCAGCGGCCTGCCTCCGAAGACTTTTGCCATTCTGGAGCCGGCGACGGGTCAATTGCAAATTCTGGAAGTGTGATGGAATGGAGGGGGCCCTATGCATCTGGAGAAGTGCAAGGACGTATTACGCAGCGGCACGCTGTTCAGGGATCTCAACGAGATTTATCTGGATCTGGTGCTGATGGTCTGCGAGGAAGTGACGTATTCTGCCGGCGAGATCATTTTTCGGCAGGGAGATCCCGGCGATGCGCTCTATATCATCGCCAGCGGCGCGGTGGACATCTTGCTTGAGCCCGATCAAGCGGCAGACCCGCCGCTGGTGATTGCCTCGCTGGAGCAATATGCCACCTTCGGCGAGACGATTCTGATAGAAGAAGGGCATCGCACGGCGACGGCGCGTTGCCGCGTGCCCACGACGTTGCTTCGGGTGCCAGGGGAGCGGATGGTGCAGCTGACCAACGACTATCCGGAGATCGGTTTTCGTATCATGCGGAGCATGGCGGCGGAGCTTACCCAGAAACTCAACCTCGCCAATATGAATCTGCGCGCGAGCATGTCTGCGGCGGCCTCTCCTGCCGCTGAGTGACGCGCGGCGCGGTGATTTTGGGATCACGGGGCCTTCGGTGAGCGCCAGGCGCTTGCCGGGGGCCCCGTGGCGTTGGGCGCAGCCCTCCTGCCGCCGCGAGCGTCACCACGGCTGGAATTGCCGGCAGGTAAAGGCGGTCGTGAGCGATCGGTCCCGCCAGGAGCAGCCCATATGCGGCGATTCCCCCCAATAGGAGCGCGGCGCCTGGAACGCGCCGCAAGCGCCAGCAGCCCCGCAGCGCGCTCCACCAGAGCGCTCCCCGCAACAGCAGCAATCCCCACCAGATCAGCGCCGCGTCGAGGGGTGCGCGGACGACCCGTTCCAGCCACAGGGCGTGCAGGGCGTCCCCCACAGCGCCGATGGTGAGCGATTCCCCCATCCGCCGCCAGATGTTATCCAGCACGCCGGTTTGCTGCCACGCTTTGCCGGTGAGCGCGCGGTACCAGCTTCGATGCCCCGGGTCGAGCAGCGAGTTCCCCACGCCGCGAAGATGGCTGCGGATCCAGGCGCCGGGATGCGCGCGCACGATTTCGCCGGCGATGGCGGTGACGTCACGGTGACGCTGTTCGCGTTCCGCGCAGGGAAGGGCGGCTTCGGGGAGGGCGCTCCAGGCGTAGCGGCGCGCGGCTTCCCCGACGATTTCGCCGTAGAGCGCTTCCCAGGTGGGCGTCCACGGCTCGGCGGGCACGGCTTGCACTTCCGCCAGCGTGGCGACGGCGCTCACCCGCGCCAGGTTTTCCTCATAGGCGGTGGAGAGCAGCCAGCGGTCGAAGAGGACGCGATTGCGGAGGAGCCACGGCAGCAGGGTCATTCCCAGGGCGAGGCAGAAGCAGGCGACGGGGGCGAGTTTCCGACGCCGCACGCCGGGAAGCAGGAACACGCCGCCTGCGGCCACGGCGAGGAACTGCAGGTTGGGCTTGATGAGAAGCGTCAGGCCCCAGAGGACGCCGCTGAGAGCGCTTCGGCACGGCGTGGGGCGCCTCAGTGCCGAGAGCGTGGCGCACATCGCCGCTGCCACGGCCGTCAGCAGCAGCGTCTCGGCGAAGAGCACGCCGGTGTAGCGTTGGGTCGAGCCGTTGAGGGCGTAGAGCGTTCCCGCCAGCAGTCCCATCCACGCCCCGCCGAGCATTTTGCCCGCGCGGAGGATCAGCGCCGTCGTCAACACCTCCAGGAGCAAGTGGAACAGCACCGCGCGCGCCGGTTCCATGCCGAGGAGACGATACGTCCCGGCGAGAAAGAGGGGGTAGAGCGGCGTGCGCAGCGCGGTCGGGCAGAAGGGGGCCTCCCAGCTCAGCGCCAGGCCGTTGCCGGCGAGGAGATTGCGCGCCAGCAGGTGGTAGCCTTCCGCATCCACCGCTCCGATGGGATTGGCCGGGAAGTGCGCCATCCAGGCGGCGCGGACGGCGAGCGCCAGCAGAAGCACCCAGATGGAGGGTTGCAGGCGGCGGGGTGAAGAGCGAATCGGAAGCCCGCGCATCTCCCGCTGTCGCCTCACGCATGTCTCGCGGCGCGCCCTTGGTGGCTCATGCTTTACGCTTCTTGACCTGCCACACCACCCAGCCGCCCAACGCCAGCAGTGAGAGGAGGGAAATCCCCGCGCCCAGGCGGAAGGACCAGGGCTCGTAGCGGATGACGACGTCGTGTTCGCCGGCCGGGATCTGGAGGGCGCGGAGCGTGGTATAAGCGCGGAACATGGGGGTGCGTTCCCCGTCCACACGGGCGCTCCACCCGGGATACCAGAGATCGCCGATGACGAGGTAGCCCGCCTGAGCGCTCTGGACCGTGAGGCGGGTCTCCTCTGGGCGCCAGGAAGTCAGCGTCACCGTAGGGGAAATCGGCGGCGTCCCGGCGGTCATCTCGGGCGCGCCGCTTTCCAGGAGCACGGCGCGGGTGAGGTCGTAGCGGGGGTCTTGCAGGACGCCCAACGTGATGCCATCCTCGAGCGCCGCCGCCTCGTAGACGACCCGGTAGCGGGGGAAGGGGTGCTCCAGGCAGAGCAGGCGCAATGTTTTCCCTTCGTAGGGGAATTCCGCCACTTGCCGGACGGCGAAAGGTGGGGAGGGTTCCCCGGCGCTCCAGAGGCCGCAGCCGACCCCCATCAACGCCCAGACGCGATCGCCGGGAATCTCCCGCCGGAAGCGCATCCAATAGCTGTTCTCGAAGGTGAGATTCCCGTGCAAATCCTCGAGGTTGAGCGTCGCGGGCCAGTTGCCGGTGAGATGACCCCGGGTGTCCAGCCGATGGGCCTGCGCATTGGCCGGCAGCGTGATGTCGGCGAGGGGGATGGCCGCGACGCGGACCGGGTCCTCCTGGATGAGATGTCCATTTTGGGCCGTGCGCCAGGCAGCGCCCCCGAGGTCAATGACGAGCAGGGCCACCAGCGCCCACTGGCTCTTGGGCCAACGCTTCAGCAGGAGCCAGCTGCCGCCGAGCATCACCCAGGATCGCAGGGCCAGAGTCCACCACGATGGCAGCGAGGCCGTCCCCTGCAGGCGCGTCCCCAGGATCAAGCCGAGCAGCGCCAGCCCTCCCAGGCTCCACAGGCTTCCCAGCGCTCGTCCGTACCAGCGAGGAAGGGACGTTTGCCATCCCAGCGCCGCCAGCACCGTCAAGGCCCAGGCGGTGATGACCGCAGCGCGTTCGGGATTGCGGAACATGCCCAACAGCGGGATCACGCGCGCGAGCGCGGGCAGAAAGGGGATCGTGTTGCCGAGCGCCAGCAGCAGCCCCAGGAGGGCAAGTCCCAGCCAGAGCGCGGGATGACGTGAATCGAACGGGCGCCGTTGCAGCGCGAGCCCCGCGAGGACGAGGGTGGGAATCCCAACGTACAACGGCGACCACAGGGTGAGGTGCGGCGCTGCCAGGCCCAGCAATTCCCAGAATTTGAAGCCCGCGAGCCGTTCTGCGAGGGGCTGCTCGAAGCGCGCTGCCAGGTCTATGGCCTCGAACGTCGGCAACAGCTGCGCTGCAGCCATGCCGCTGCCGATGGCGACGATCCGCAACAGCGTGAGCAGAGCCGTCCGCCGTTGCTCGCGGGGTCGGCTCAGCGTGAGCATCAGTCCCCACGACAGTGCTATCCCGTAGACGTAGAGCGCGGTTTGGGCGAAGCCGCTCACGAAAACCAACGTCCAGCAGAGGGTGGCCAGGAGGGCGTTGCGGCGTTGATAGCGGTACCCGGCGAGGGCGCGCCCGATGGCCAGTAGCAGCCAGGGCAGCCAGGCAGCGGTCGCCAGAATGGTCGGCGCCTGGATGGGGTAGCCGGTGAGATAGCCGCTCAGACCCCAGGCAACCGCGCCGAACGTGGCAGCAGCGCGGTTGCGCGTCAGCCAGCGGCAGAAGGCGAAGGCGCCCCACGCGGCGAGAATCAAATGCGCGATGGTTTCAGCGGTGAAGGCACGATAGGAGAGGGGCTGCCCGAGGGTGAGCAGAACGGTAAGCCAGCGGACCGGATAGAGCACCTGCGTCTGCATTTCGGCGAGGAAGGGGTGTCCGCCGAGGATGTAAGGGCCCCACAAGGGGAGACGTCCTGCCTGCAGGCTCTCGACGGTGGCATGGGCGAGAGGGTAGTAGTAGACGGTCATATCGCCGGGGACGATGGCGGCTTGGGTGGCGGGAGCGGCGCTCCACAGCGGCCCGTACAGGCCGAGGATCAGGGCCGCCAGCGCGGCGAGTAAGAGGCCATCCCAGAGGTCAGGTCGACGGTGCGACATCACCCCACATTCTCCATTTTTCATCACCAGGTCGCAGATTTCACAGGGCTACACAGAAAAAAGGTGGAAGGGGTCAGGCCCCGTTCTGGCGCTCGAACAGCTGGATGGCGGCGCACACCGCGCTGACCTCATCTTCCTGCAGTTCCGGATACAGCGGCAGTGAAAGGACCTGCGCGGCGGCCAGTTCTGTCTCCGGCAGGGAGTGGGGGCCGTAGCCCAAATCGGCGTAGGCCGGCTGAAGATGGATGGGAACCGGATAGTGGATGAGCGTGCCGATCCCCTGCTCACGCAGAAAGGCGCGCAAAGCCTCCCGCTGGGGCGTGCGGACGACGTAGAGATGGTAGACGTGGCGGCCGTCTGCCGGATCCAGGGGCAGCTGCAGCCCGGAATCGCGCAGCAGAGCTCCATAGTGTTGCGCGAGCGCGCGGCGACGCGCGTTCCACGCCTCCAGGTGGCGCAGTTTGACCCGCAAAATCGCCGCCTGGAGCTCATCCAGACGGCTGTTGAGGCCCTTGATGTGACTGACATAGCGTTCGGCCCAGCCGTATTCCCGCAGCAGGCGCACTCGCTCTGCGAGCTCTGGATCGTTGGTGACGACGGCGCCCCCGTCGCCGTACGCCCCGAGGTTTTTGGTGGGATAGAAACTGAACGCGCCGAGATCGCCCCAGCTGCCCACACGCCGTCCCTCGTATCCGGCGCCATGCGCCTGAGCGCAGTCCTCGATGACCCGCAGCCGATGTCGTCGCGCTATCTCCAGGATTGGCGTCAGCTCGGCGGGACAGCCATAGAGGTGGACAGGGATCACGGCGCGCGTCCGGGGGGTGATGGCGGCTGCGAGCCGGGACGGATCGAGCGTGCCCCGCTGCGGGTCGAGGTCCACAAAAATCGGACGGGCGCCGCTGAGTTCGATGGCGGCGACGGTCGCTACGGCGGTGTGCGCGACGGTGATCACCTCATCGCCTGGCCCAATCTGGCAGGCGCGCAATGCCAGATGCAGGGCGTCGGTGCCTGAACCGACGCCGATGGCGTGAGCGACCCCGCAATAGGCGGCGAACTCGCGCTCGAAGGCGGCGACTTCTGGTCCCAGGATGAAGGTCCCGCGCGCGAGCACCCCCGCGATGGCCGCGTCCACTTCTGTTTTGAGGGCGGCGTATTGGCGTTGCAGATCAAAGGCTGGAATCATGGGGCTCCTCGGAAAATAGAGATCAGCGAGTCAGCTGTCAGCGAATCAGCGAAAAAGCGAAAAAGCGAAAAGGCGAAAAAGCGAATCAGCGAAAAGGCGAATCTGTGAACCTCAGCCGCCCTGAGATGAATTCCGGGGTCGCCATGTCAAGTTCGCTGAAGCGAGCTCCCCCAACAACATGCTTCAGTGCGGTTGGCGCCTGTCAGGCTGGGGATGGAATCTCCAGCAAACTCGTGAGTCGCCGCAGCCTCTACCCACGACTCCCCGCTCTCTCCTCATTATTCTACCAGTAATGCGCTTTGTGGGCGCGATAGAAGTTCACGGTGCGGCTGAGGCCCTCGCGCAGGGAAACTTTCGGCTTCCAGCCCAGCTCCGCGGCGATTTTGCTGTAATCGCCGTAATAGTCGCCGATGTCAATGCGCTTCCTGTCGGACGGAAAGGGCGTCATTTCAAAGGGCTTCGCCTTGGGGTTGATGTCCAGCAGCAGTTGCGCCAGGGCGAACAGGCTGATCGGCTCAAGCCCGCCCAGGTTGTAGATTTGACCTTCAGCCTGGGGAGCGGCGGCGGCCAGCAACAGCGCTTCCACCACATCGCTGACGTAGGTGAAGTCGCGGATTTGTTGGCCATCCCCGAAAATCTGTAACGCTTCGTCGTCCACGATCTGATGAATCCACCAGCCGAGGAAGGTTTGCCGGGCGTCCTTGACGCGCATGTGCGGCCCGTAGGTGTTGGTCATGCGCAGGCTGACCGTGCGCAGGCCATAGACGCGGTGATACACCATGTGATACCATTCTCCGGCGACTTTGTTGACGCCGTTAATGTCGGTCGGTGCGAGCGGATGCAATTCATCCACGGGCAAATACTGCGGCCGACCATAAATCTGCCGCGTGCTGGCGAAGACGATTTTCCCCTCGGGGTTGAACTGCCGGCAGGCTTCCAGAATCGTGAGCTGGCTGCGGCAATTAATCTCCAAATCGGTGAAGGGATCCTTCATGCTATCCAAATGGCTCACCTGTCCGGCGAGATTGAACAGGAAATCCTGGCGTTGGACCAGGTACTTCATGCTGTGGGCATCCCGCACGTCGGCGATGTTGACGCGAACGCGATCGCGGATCTCCGCGATGTTGAAAAGGTTGCCGCCATATTCCGGGATCAACGAGTCCACCAACAGCACGTCGGCGCCCAATTCCACCAGCCGAGACGCCAGGTGACTGCCGATGAACCCCAACCCCCCGGTGATCAAGACCTGCTTGCCGGCGAAGGCGCTTTCGAGGTCTATGCCCACGTCTATTTTCATGGCTCCTGTGTCCATTCTCATGGATCCTTCTTATCTGGGCTGCGCTGCGCGGTGCGGCTTACGGACGACGAGTTCCCACCACAACGCGCTCAACTGACGGGCCGTGCGCAGCAATCGCCGCCAGTTAAAGAATTGGGAGACGCCGTATTGCCGGTGATAGTGATGAACCGGCACCTGGGCAAAGCGATAGCCGGCGTCCTGGAATTTCTTGACCATTTCCAGGCAGATGGTGCCGCTGTCGCTCGTGAGGGTGACCGCGTCGAAGAGCGAGCGACGGATGAGGCGAAAATCACAATCCACGTCGCGCAGTTTGAAGTCGAACATGAATTTGACGAAATGGTGATAGAGTCGCCCAATGATCTTGCGCGAGAGGGGATCGTGCCGGGCGATTTTGTAGCCGTTGACGACATCCACTTCCGGCGTGACGGCTTCCACTAGATTGACGAGTTCCAGCGGATTGTACTGGGCGTCGCCGTCGGTGTAGAAGACCCATTCCTTAGTCGCGGCGGCGAAACCGGTGCGCAGGGCGGCGCCATACCCCCGGTTTTGCGGGTGATGGATCACGTGGAGTTCCGGGATGCGGCTCGCGAGCTCCTCCAACACCGCGGCAGTGTAATCGCCGCTGCCGTCGTTCACCACGATGATCTCGAAATCATCTGTCACCTGGCGCAGGGCGATCAACGCGGTGAGGACCATGCTGGGAATCGTGCCGCCGTCGTTGTAGGCGGGGAAGAAGGCCGAAATGCTGGAGAGTTTTTTCATCTACGCTGGCTCGAGCCTTGCCACGGAGGGCAGGGAGATTGGGAATTCTGTTTCAGGGACAGCTCATTCGATTCACTCGCGTCCGAGTGAGGCGCGTCATTCAACCCCATCACTGTGCGTCTCCTCGATTGATGGCTTACCGCCGGGAAAGTTTCACGCCGCGTTGCCTGCGGCGATGTTGGGGGCGAGTCCCCACGCGCTCTCTACAGGGAAACCCCAGGCCCAACTCGCGGGTCATTATACGTGTTTTGCCGATTTTGGGTAGTGGGGACTATGGTATAATGCCTGAATATGAACAAAAAACAAGGCCTGCAGATTCTTGTCGCTCTCATTCTGACCGCGTTCAGCCTCTATCTGGCGCTGCGCGGTGTGAAGTTCGCGGAGGTCGGCCAGGCGTTGCAACGGGTGGACGTGCTCTGGCTGGTGATTTCCGCCGCGCTGATTCTGCTCACCCTGGTGATCCGCGCTCAACGCTGGCGGGTGCTCCTCAAGCGGCAGCTCAGCTTCAACGACGCCTTCGGCCTCATCAATATCGGTTACCTGGTCAACGGCGTGCTGCCGGCGCGGGCGGGTGATGCGGCGCGCGGCATCGCCGGCAGCCTGCGCGGCCCGGTGACAATGCTTGCGGCGCTTTCCACGGTGGTGGTGGAGCGGGTGCTCGACATGCTCTTCATCGTGCTGATCCTGGTGGCGACGCTGCCCTTCGTGCCCGGCTTGCGGGAGTATCTGACGACCGGCAGTATCGGCGGGGGCGTCCCGCTGAACCTGGTCGTCGGGATTAGTGGACTGCTGGCGCTGCTGATCGTGGTGATTTTTGTCCTGCTGGCGGCATTTCCCGCCAAAGTCGAGGCCGGCGTGCGGTGGATCCTGAAGAGCCTGCACGTCGTGCACCCCGAGCGGCTGTTGCGGCCGGTGCAGCACGTCCTGGAGGGCCTGAGCGCGTTGGGGTCGGTCCGCGCGGGCCTGGAAATCATGGGCTGGACTGTCGTTTTGTGGGCGGTCTCCGGCCTGTATTTTTTCACCGTCATGCGTGCGTGCGGCGCTTTCATCCCCGACGTCACCCTGTTGAAGAGCTTTGTCGCCATGTGGGCGAGCGCCTTCGGCATGGTCTTTCCGGCGACGGGCGGCATCGGCTCCTTCCATTTCGCCGTGCGTGAGGCGCTGTTCTGGGGATTTGGCCTGGCCCGCGATCTGGGCTTTACGTATGCCGTGTTGGCGCACGCGATCTCTTACCTCGCCGGGATCATTCTGGGCGCCGGGGCGTTGCTGGTGTGGGGAATCTCCCTCCGCG
>Ga0208461_1001341_pt1 | contig 22479 bp, 22 predicted proteins | sample AD_JPNTR4_MetaG_FD_184448 | JGI IMG/M metagenome (GOLD analysis project Ga0208461, IMG submission 184448) | Active sludge microbial communities of municipal wastewater-treating anaerobic digesters from Japan - AD_JPNTR4_MetaG (SPAdes) (version 2) | ecosystem: Engineered > Bioreactor > Anaerobic...
AAAATGTAAGCATAGGTTTTGGTATTGTGAAACAAAAAAAAACGCATAAATGAATAACGATAAAGATAAAATACGTCAGCAAATATATTTAGGTGCTCTTCTGCATGATATTGGGAAGTTTTATCAACGTTATGATGCTAATAGTGCATCTAAGAGTGAATTGCTAGATGACGCTATTAAAAAATTAGAAAGTGTTTATTGCCCTAATTATAATAACTACTTTACACATAAACACGTTCTATGGACTGCTCAGTTTTTTGATAATCATCGTGAAAAAATTAATAAAATATTTGGATTAAGTAAGGACGATGATACATTAATGACATTAGCAGCTTCGCATCATTCACCTGACCCAAGAAATAAGTGGGCTTTAATAATTCAACAGGCTGATATTTTATCGTCAGCGGCTGAACGGGAAGAAAAAAAACAAGATTTTAAGGATGATGAGCAGGGTTGGGATGGGTTTAAGAAGATCCCATTAAAGTCAATTTTTGACTTAATTTCGCTTGATGGAAATTATCCAGATTGTGCTATCAATCCCATTGAGACAAAACCATTAACTATTAATAAACTACCTGTATTAAATAATTCTGAATACAATCCTGATTATGGAATATGGGAAGCATTTAATGAGGAATTTTGTAAAATACCTGATACATTAAGTCCAGATAATTTCATAGTTACTTTAGATGCATTACTTCATAGATTTACATATTGTATTCCATCAAGCACAGTTGATGAACCCGATATTTCGCTTTACGATCATTTGAAAACTACAGCCTTTCTTTCTGTTGCTTTATTTGATTACTATTCAGAAAATGAAAATTTAACAATTCCGCTTGCCGATACTTGTAAACCATTTGTCTTATTAGGCGGAGACATTTCTGGAATACAGGATTTTATTTATGATATCCCTAGCGAGGGTGCAGCAAAACAATTAAAAGCACGCTCTTTTTACTTGCATATAATTACTGAAACAATTGTTAGAAATATTCTTAAGGATTTTAATTTACTTCAAATAAACGTAGTTTATAGTTCAGGGGGCAACTTTTATATTTTAGTTCCTAATTTAAAGGAATTAGATGATAAAATACAAAATCTTAACCGAAGGATAAATGAACAACTCCGTCGTGTACATGGTACTGATATATACCTTGCGATGGGTTATAATGAAATATCGATAAAAAATCTAAAACAAAAGGAATGTTCAAATTCCTTAAATTCTGAAAAATGTTTAAGTCAAATTTGGGACGATTTAATATCAGAAAAGATTTTTAAAGTTAAAAATCAGAGGTATTTGTCTTCTATAAAAGAAAAATACGATGAATATTTTGAACCAACATCGAATTTTGGAAAACAAAGTCAAGACGAAAAATTTTTAAGTAAATTAGAGTTGTTAGGGAAAAACTTAAGAGGCACCCAATTTATTGTATATTCTTCCTATAAACACCCAAACATAAAAGAAGAATATTGTTTTGATACAAAAATGGGTTTTTACATTTATCTATTAAATGAAAATCCCGCTGAAAAATTTGAAAAATCTGAAATTATTAAGTTAAATGATACAAACATAGTAAACGATATTAAAAACGATAATACATATAGGTTCGAATTTTATGGTGGGAATAAGTACCCTGTAGGAGAGAATGGATATCCCAAGACCTTTGACAAACTAGCAGAAGGTAAAAACTTAGATCGTTTAGGTATAGTAAGAATGGATGTTGACAATTTAGGAAAAATATTTGCTGAAGGATTTAATCCAAGGTTGCGGACATTTTCTCGGCTTACTGCACTAAGTCGGAGTCTCGACCTTTTCTTCAAAGGATATATTAATACAATTTGGGATCGGGATGAATTCAAAAACGATACCTATATTCTTTACTCTGGAGGAGATGATTTGTTCATTGTAGGTCGCTGGGATAAAACTATTGAATTTGCATATGAAGTAAAAAAAGCTTTCTTTGAATTTACAAAATCTACAGAATTTGGATTATCAGGTGGGGTTTCAATTGAAAAGTCAAAGTTTCCTATACGCAGAGCTGCATATAATGCAGGAAAGTTCGAAGGAATGGCAAAGGAATTTCGTATTAAATCAGAAAATATTGATAAGAATTATTCTAAACCTTACCAAAAGAATGCTTTTACATTATTTAACACTGCTTTAAGTTGGCAAAGTGATTTTGAAAAGGTATTAACCATGAAGAACGACATAAAAAAACATTTATTTGAAAAGCAAAATGTTTCGCATTCTTTTTTTAATTCAATTAAGTTGTTTTACATGATGCAACAAGAACAGACAAAAAAAGAATTACCTGAAAGTTGGCGTTGGACTGCTGCATATTATTTACAAAGAGCAAAAGAACGTTTAGGCAAAAACAACCAAAGTTTCATTAATTACATTGATGATTTAAAGATAAGTATGTTTACTGATCGATATCGAGTTAATCAGCACAACGAGCCTTTAAATTCCAATTATTCATTTCTCCAACTCCTTGCCATAGCAGTCCGCTGGGCAGAGTTGGAGTTGAGAACAGAAGGAAAATAAATTATAAATACTAATAACAAAAAAAATTAACAATATGGCAGAACAATATCAACCCAGAGATCAAAAGAAAGCACCTTTCAAAGATCAGTTCAAATCGGAATGGATAACAAAAAGTTTTGATAGGGATGCAGATAAGTTTGCAGAAAAATTTGGTTGTTTTTTAAAAGAGGTGCAACTTTCATCAAGTCAAATTAGAAATATTTATGGTGAAATAAAGAATCTTCAGATGAGAATTTCAACCGATATTGATTTTGAAAGAGAAAAGGGAAGATTTATTCTTACAAAAGCAAAAATGGCATATACGGCTGGCAGAAATAAATCTGAAGGTCTTGAAAATTTCCGAACATATTTTGATCAAGCCCATAAAGAGGTTCATAATAAAGAGACATTTGATCGCTTTGTTAATTTCATTACTGCTGTTTTGGCATATCATAGAGCAGCAGGGGGAAAATAGTTTAAAGTATAACTTAAAATATTAAAGCCATGAGTAACAATACATCCTATAGTTTGGTAAAAAAAGTAAAAATTTCTGGCTCTATTAAATTAATAACCGGTTTGTGCATTGGGGGTACCGATACTGGTATGGAAATTGGAGGTCTTGATAAAACAATCATAAGAAACCCTTTATCGGGTAAGCCCTATATTCCTGGAAGTTCATTAAAGGGAAAACTTAGAGCTATGCTTGAGATTGCTGAAGGTGCAATTATGCATAAAAAAATGGGTAAAGTTGAATATATTGGGAGTGATGATATTAAATATATTACAACCCGTTTATTTGGTAATTCAAAAGGTGATGAAACGCAACGACCGTCACGCTTAATAGTTCGCGATTGCGAATTAATAGAAGAAAGTTTTGGTGGAAAACAGCTTGATTTACCCTATGCCGAAGCTAAAACCGAAGTAGTTATCGATAGAATTACTGCTCAAGCCATGCCTCGTACAATTGAACGAGTTCCTGCAGGAGCTGAATTTAGATTAGAAATGATTTTAAACCTTTTTAATGATAATGGCACGGTAGATAATGAGAAGGAATATAAAGAGGCTATTGAAAAGGCAATGAAATTACTTGAAAACGATTATCTGGGAGGAAATGGTTCACGAGGATATGGTCAAATCAAATTCCAGAATATCAAATTCCAGGAAGTCGAAATCTGATTAACCATTTATTAAAATGAAGTTTAAAATATATAAATTAAAATTTACTTCGCCGCTCCATATAGGCCGAAGCAGTATAGATGATTACAGCAAATCAGAAGAATTCATACATTCCGATACGCTAAAATCGGCAATATTCTCAACGGCTTTAGTTTTAAATCCTGAATTGAATAATCCAGAAAGAGGTAAAAAATTTTTTAATTCTTTTTTAGTGAGTTCAACTTTCCCATTTTACAAGGATTATTTGTTTTTACCAAAGCCAAAGGGCAAACTACCTTTAACAGATATTCAAAACAAGGAACCCAGTTATGATTTTAAGAAAAAAGTAAAAAAAGTAAGTTTTATTGATTTTGATTTATTTTTTAATTTTTTTAATAATAAAAATCAAGAGTTAAATTTTAAGGATGATTTTGAAATAGTTTCAAATTTTATTGTAAAGAAAAAATTTGCTGAAGAAATTGATTTATTTTTAAATAGTAATCAAAAAAATGATAAAGGAGTGATAAATTTTACAATAGTAAAATCTAGTCTGCAAGAAAGAGTCTATATTCGAAAAACGGATGAAACTTATGAAAAAAGTGAAAAAAAATATATCTATTCAGATCCTTATATAGTTGATAGAATAAATTTTATTAAGGATTCTGGTTTATACTTCTTTTTAGAAACAAAAGATGAATTTGATATTAATATTTTTGAAAAAATATTAAATCATTTAGGTGATTTTGGTATAGGAACAGATAGAAACGTTGGGAATGGTCAATTTATTATTGATGAAATTTTGGATAAAGAAATAATTTTTGATTCAAAAGCAGATTATTTAATGTCGTTGTCCTTGTTCTTACCTTCAGAAAAAGATGTTCAAAATTTTACTGAAAAGTGTCAGTATAAGCTTATAAAGCGAGGTGGATGGATCAGCAATCATATAGATTTAAATTTGTTGAAGAGAAGTCAAATCAAAAAGTCTATTTATATGATTGATGAAGCTTCAGTTTTTGAAAATAATTGTACGTTAGAAGGAACAATTGTTGATTTGTCACCAGATGATAATACCTTAAATCATCCGGTTTGGAGAGATGGCAGACCGATATTTTTACCAATCAATAATATTAATGTTTAATAAAAATGGCCGAGTTTATTGCAAAAACACTTACAGCAGTTCATGTTGGTAGTGGAAATAAATTAGTAAAAAATTTTGATTTTTTTACTTTTAAAGACGAAGAAGATTATGATTGTTTGGCAATAATTGATGTAAATAAAGTAGTAAACGTCATTGGAATTAATAATATTGAGAAGTTAATCAATTTTATCGATAAGAAAGGTCAAAAGAATATTTATTCTTTTATTAATGAAAGCGCAAATAAAAAATTTATAATAGATGATATTTCAAAAAGGCAAGTAAGAGTTTTTGGTGACTTTGTGAATAAAACAGAACTTAAGGAACAATATTTAAACTCTGATAATTATCCAGTTATACCAGGAAGTTCATTAAAGGGTGCTATAAGAACTGCAATAGCAAGAGAATTAGTTTTAAAAAATAAAGATTATTATAAACGAAATATTATTAGTAAAATTAACCAAATAAAAAATACGTTATCAAATCAAGAGGGTAAAATAAAAACAAAACATTTTCAAAATATACAATCACAAATAATTAATACAGTTTTTTCTGGAAGTTATAGAGCCGATGCCAATAAAAATACAATGCGTTTTTTGACTATTTGTGACATAGTGTTTACATATGAAACTCAAGCAACAGTATTAGATATTATTAATTATACAGCAAATGGTTGGAATCCAAAACAGGGCCAGAGTGCAATAATCGAAACTATTTCGGAGGGTTGTGAATCTGAACCTTTTAGAATTACAATAAACAATAATCTTTTAAAACTAAATAAAAATTTTAACGGTAATAGTTATCTTGAAGCTGAATCATCTTTTTTAAACGATATAAAAAATATTTTTAAAATAGTGAATGATCATACAAAGTATCTTGTCGAAAATGAAATTGGTTTATTACAAAATATATTAGAAACTGAAAAAGTTGATAGAAGTTTAGAAAAGTATTTTGACAGGCTTAGTGATGTGTTAGATCAGATAAATAATACAAAAGAAGATGAAATGGTAATACGTGTTGGTGGAAATACCGGTTGGTTTTCAATAACAGGTGGATGGGCAAAAGAAATTCTGGATGAAGAAAATTGGCAAGTTTTATATCATTTATTAAATAAAAATCGGAGTGTTAAATATTTTCCAAAAACCCGAAAAACTGATGAATATGGTGAAGTTTTTGGTTTTTTAAAAATCGTTCCTAAAAAGTAATATGAAAATCCACATCACCCTCGTTGGAGGACAAAAAGAACCTGTTTATCAGGGTATTGTTTACGATAACCCCGAATATGTAATCTTTATTACATCAGATCAGACAAAAGGTGATGCAGAGCTTATTGCAAAAGCAACATCTGTACCATACGAATTAATAACTCTTTCGCCTGTTGATATTAAAGAGGTTGAAGCTGTATTGAGCTCATTAAAGACTATAGTTGATAATTATGAAAAGATTACCATAAATATTACCAGCGGTACTAAAATATGGAGTATATTGTTTTTCGATTATTTCAAGAATATTGATAAAGCTAAGATAATTTATATCGATCAGAACAATAATGTATGGGATCTTAAAACAAAGCAATACTCCGATCATGAGTTTATTACCGATATCCTGCAATATTTATATAGGTTTGGTAGTAAGGTTAAAAATTTCAAGAAGATTGAAGATTTTGATGCAAGAGATATCGAAGTTGTAAAAAAAATAGAAGAGATAAGAAAATTTGATTTTGGTGAGTTTAATGCTTTAACTCAATCGATATCCAAAAATTCAAATCTAATCGAATACTCAACTAAACAAGGGTCGTTTATAAAATATGATAGCAAAGAAAAGTCTTTTTATTTAAAACTGGTTAAGAAAAATGGAACATTTAAGGAATCCCAGTTGAATTCTCCAAACATACGCTACTTATTACTCAATTACGGTTGGTTTGAATTTAAAGTAGCTCAAATTTTATCGAAATGGAAGCTTGCAAAAGAAATAATTTTGAATTGTGAATTTCAAACTAAAGAAGGGGCACCTAAAAATGAAGTTGATATAATTGTCAACACTGGGAAAAAGTTGCTTTTTGTAGAATGCAAAACACAGGTATTTTCTACAACAGATATTGATAAATTTGCATCTGTAATTCGTAATTTTGGAGGATTAGGATCTAAAGGTATATTTATAACGGAAGCCAAACTAAACAAAAATGCGCTTGAAAAATGTAATGACAATAAATTGCTTTCCTTTAGTTTAAACGAGAGCAATTATATTCAAAATCCAGAAAAGATGCTATACATCAAACTGGAGCATGAATGGTTAAAAATAAACCCAAAGTAAAAATGAATATAATAGTAACTACATTTGGAGGTACATGGGAAATATTATTAGAAATAATTGGTTTTTGTTCGTCAACTTTAAATTTATTTAAAAAAAATAAATATTATGAATCATTTTCAAATACATTAAAACATAATCACAATATAAAATCGATTGATGAGTTGTGGATTATCTGCACACACGGAGAACAAACAGAAAATGCTATTGCTAAATTCAACGATTGGTTAAAAAGACTCAATGAATCTAAGAAACAAATACCTAAATGTAAGTTTATAAGTCTCAAAGAAATCAATGATATTAAAACTGAAGATGAATGCAACCAGATGTCGGATTTTATTTTTAGGGTTGTTTTAAATGCATATGAGCGTAAAGGAGATGGGAAATTGCTATTGTCTTTGGCTGGGGGCCGTAAGACTATGAGTTCCGATATGCAGCGCGCTTCTTTTTTCTATGGATGTGATGTGTTATTCCATATTGCTGACAGTGGGAAACTATTAAAAGTTGAACCCGATAATTTATTGGATGAACTTGATTACGAGCAAGCGAATATGGTTTTTCCGATAATTATTCAGGAAAAAATACCAATAAGTACCTTATTTGAGATACCCACAAGATTATTATCGAAAGATTATCCTATTGAATTTAATAGAAGTAACACACCATCAACAAATTTATTGGATGAAGTAAACCATAGGCTTAACCAAGCACAGAATATAACGTTCAATGCTTATAAGCAAAGAACCAGCGATTTTAAAATAAGTATTTTTCATGGATTAAATCAATTAAGTCCAATACTATTAAATAAGTTAAATGAAGAAAAACCTAGTAAAGAGTGGATTAAAAAATTACCCAAAACTGATTTGCATTGTCATTTTGGTGGAATTTTAGATATCAAAGGATTAATAAAAGTAGCTAAGGCAAATGATAATAATATTACAAAAGCATTGAATCAAAATTCAGAATTTAATGAATGGTATAATACTATTCGTAAATTTGTAGAACAAGAAAATATAACTGAGTTAAAAAACATTATTAAAAATAAAGATTATTTAAGAAAAGAAATTCCCGAAAAATATGACTTGCAACAACCGATACCCTTAGCAACGTTTATTCTTTGTTTTGAAAATAAAATGGACTTTCTTGAAAACTTAATATATGATAGTTATGTAAAAACAGAAATATTTATAAATGTTGGAATAGAATCCTATGAGCGATTAGGCGACTTGCAGGGAAGTGGATTACTTCAATCAAAAGAATCAATAATCGAAGCTTGTAGATATTTAGTTGATTATTGTAAAGAACAAAATATAAAATATTTAGAATTGCGTTGTTCGCCTGTAAACTATACTGTTGCAGGATTAAAAGATGATGAAATAGTATCAATAATGTTTAATGAATTCCAAAAGCATAAGGACTTTGTTGATATTCGTTTAATTATAATTGGCTCTAGACATAGCGATCAAAATGTGTTTAAAAGACATGTTGAATTAGTTAAAAAATTATTAAAGGAAAAAAAGTATAGCAATTTTATTGTTGGTTTCGATGTCGCAGGGAATGAGGCTAAAAAATCACCGAAGGAGTTACGTGATGCTTTGTTACCTTTAATGAAAGAATGTGTCAAATTCACTATACATGCTGGAGAAAATCAACCTGTTGAAAATATATGGGAAGCAGTATATGAGTTAAATGCTGATAGAATAGGCCATGGTTTAACTTTAGTGGATAACCAAGATTTGTTATACAGATTTCGCGATAGAAATATTTTTATTGAACTATGCCCTTCAAGTAATTACCAAATTTGTGATTTTCAAAATAAAATTTATCCTCTTAGAAAATATTTTAATGATGGTTTAAAAATCACAATAAATACTGACAACCCTGGTATATCAAAAACCGACATAACAAACGAATACTATTTTGCATCAAACATTGCACAATTAAATAAAATAGAAATAATCCAATTGATACGAAATAGTGTTCAAGGAACATTTTTATCAAAAGACGAAAAAAAGAAATTAATGCTCTCTTTTGAAGAAGGGATTTATAAAATAATAACAGATGAGTAACTTAATAGCAACTATACATAGAAATTATTTGCCTCAAGATATCTTAAAAGTTAAATCAACTTTGCCTATTGATATAAAGATGATAGAAACCTTCTTTAATGAAGTTGAATTTTTACCTCGAGCAAAAGCAGAGAAAAATTTTGAATTTAAACAAATAATACCTTATGTGATTATTGAAAATGAGTTTAATCAGGTTGCAGCTTATAGAAGAAAAGGCAATGAGTCACGGTTGCATGATTTATGGTCTATTGGTTTTGGTGGTCACATAGAATATTCTGATATAGATAATGAATTCAATATTAAAACACTTAAGAAAGCAGCAATTCGAGAATTAAATGAGGAGTTCTCAGATAAAATTAATTACAAACTGATATTTAAAGGAGTTATAAATGAAGAAATAACTGAAGTTGGAAAAAACCATTTAGGTTTTGTATTTCATACAGTACATGAGAAAAATGATTATATTAAATCCATCGAAATTGGTAATATTGAATGGATTTCAAAAACTAATCAAATAGATTCCAAGTTTGAATTATGGTCGCAGATGGCGTTAGAACTTATATCTAATTAAAATAAACATATATATGGCATCAACTTTTTTATCTTTCTTAGGTACAAATAATTACTTAGGGTGTATTTATCAATTTCCCGATAATCAACATTTTCAAACTAAATACACTCAAATTGCTGTCATTAAAAAACATTACAACGAAATAAATAAGTTTTTATTCTTTTTAACGGAAGATGCAAAGAAAAACAATTGGGATGGCGAAGGGAAGTTAAAAGATGAATTAGATAAATTGAAAATAAATGAAGTTAAAACTATTGATATTCCCAATGGATTTGATAACAATCAATTGCTTTACATATTTACTTTATTGGTGCAAAATATTGAAAATGAGGCTACATTAATAATAGATGTTACTCACTCGTTTCGTTCATTGCCTATTACGCTCAGTTCGGTTTTGGAATATTTAAAAAAAGTGAAAAATGTATCAATAAAATACATTTATTACGGAGCCTTTGAAGTTTTAGGAAATCCAAGAGATGTTGAAAAGAAACCTGTTGAGGAAAGAATAGCACCTATTTTAGATATTACCTATCTTAGTGCTATTAACGATTGGACCTCTGCAATTGATTATTTTTTGGAATATGGCAATATTGACAAATTGAAAGATTTAAGCCATACAGCTATAAAACCAATACTAATAGAAACTCAAGGTAAGGACGAAGTTGCTACAGCAATTAGGTACGTTATTAATATTTTAGATAAACTTTTAAATGCTTTATATACTTGTAGAATTGGAGAAATCTTTGATGTTATTGGGAAATTTAATGATTTAAATGAAAGTTTAAATAAGGTTATAAATAAAGAAGACAATGCGATTCTACCTCAAATAGTAGAACCTTTTAAAAGGATTCAAGAGAAGCTTCAAATACTAAATGGAGATGAGGATATAACTTTTAAATCAATCAAATTAGTTAAGTGGTGTATAGATTATAATTGGATACAACAGGGTTTTACATTACTTCAGGAAAATTTGATAAGCTATGTGTTAATTAAAAACAAAAAAGATTATTTTGAAAAGCAAGAAAGAGAAAGTCTGTCCAGCGCATTCAATATAATAAAGAATAATATACCTGAATGTAAGTGGAAAGGTGACATAGATAAGATTAGAAATTGTACTGAAAACTTTGTTTTAGTTAAGGAATTGGCTGTCATTTATAATGATTTAAGTGATTATAGAAATGATATAAACCATGGAGGCTACCGGCAAAATAGCAGGAAAGCTGATGATTTAAAACAAAAATTGAATTATTTTTACGAAAGAACTCTAGAAATACTATTAAGATAGATATATGCTTATAAACCTTTCAAATCATCCATCTTCCGGATGGAGTGTAGAACAAACCAATAAGGCAAAAGAGCTTTACGGTAATTTAGTTGATGTTCCATTTCCGGAAGTTGACCCAGTGGGCAACGAACAGTATATTCATGAACTGACCGATGAGTACCTTTCAAGGATTATTAGCATTCAGAGTAATTCCCCAAAAGTAGTACATGTAATGGGCGAACTCACGTTTTGTTATGCATTAATAAAAAAGCTAAAGATGCAAGGTATAAAGTGTATTGCCTCAACTACTGTGCGAGATGTAGTTGTTGGAGCCGATGGTAAAATTACAAAGGCTTTCAAGTTTGTTCAATTCCGGGAGTATCTCTAAATGTAAAATGGTGGAAAAGTGCCCCAAAGTATTGGCGTCATCCCAACCCGCTCCACCCGCAGCTGACTTACCAAACCTGGGGCGCTAATCCATAGGTTTACCATTTACAAAAAAGCCACTTACTCACTTATACTCATTGGAATCCCGGCAAATAAGGGCTCAATAAACTCTTTACTTACTCTATCAATAATATTTTTTGCGTTTTGATAATGGAAATCCGTAACATACGATTTAAGTGTTTTAAGTAATCAAGCTTAATGAAAAGCGCATACTTCTCTAAGTCTGTAGTAACACACCAGCGGTCGGCATTTATTATTATCCAAACTTTCCCTTCTGGTCCATAGCCCTTTATGTTCTTCAAAGAATCCGAAAACACAATTTTATAATCTATTTCAGTTTCGTCAAATTATTTTTTAATTTTACTCTCAACATCAGTATTGTGAAATGCTACGTATTCTATTTTTAATTCGTAATTTTCAAAAAACTGTCTGGAAATTACCTGAGCTTCAGGGTTAAAAACCTCCACCGCCATTAATAAATTTAGTTCAGGTTTTAGTGGCTCAGCAATCCAGTAGTAGTTAATAAAAACCCTGTTGTGTAGCCATATTGCATAGCTTATTTTACCTTCATTGTCAATTGGCTCTAGCTTTAATTCCCTTAAGTCTTTTGACATTAACGGAAGCATATAGCTTATATTTGACTTTTCACTTTTCCAGAAACCATCCTGGGCGAAAAGTGTGTTACTGCCGCAAACTATTATGCATAGCAGTAGTGTTAATATTTTAATCCTCATTGTCGAATAATTTTTTTATATCGGGTATTTTTTTGTTAACCCTTTCATACAACAAAAGAATTAGTTTTGCTCTAAGTAAATCGTAAGCAAGTTTATACTCATTGATATAGTTTCGAACCTCTTCAGATTCAATTTTTAGGAATTTGAATTTGAATTTCACATTAATTTGATCCCCGCACACCTTACATTTACATGTTAGTATATCTCCGGTAATATTACCGTCGTTTGATTCCGATATTGCAACTTGTTGAATAAATTCATATGTGTTTTTATTGCAATTTCTACATTTTAGAGTCTTAATGATTTTATACTCTTTTTCAACAGCAATTGTATCGGGTATTTCTGTTGCTGGAATCTCAAATACATAGTCGATGTTATTATTTGTGTCCATAGCAATTTAGTTTAGTGTTATTAAGTAAACCTCCATGTTTCCATTTTTTATTTTGAAAATTTTTGATGCATGGAGGTTTGGCTTTGTGAATTTTACATTAGTTTTTTTCTATCTCTTTTATTTTCCTTTTTCTGGTTTCCATTTGATAAACAAGAACGGTTTCGTAGTCGGTTTCATTATCGCTTATCTTATTGATAAGTATGAATAGTTCCAAGAATAAGAAGAACGAGAAAAAGAGTGCCCAAATAAAGATTGATAATGGCGATGATATCACTATTTTAAAAAGCGAACCAACTTCATCAAGGAACCCGGTTTTACCTTTTATTTCGTTTTCCATATCGGCACGTATATTAAGAAGCATATCCTCTTTTTTTGTTAGTTCATTACGTAGCATGGCAAGCTGTTCATCAATTTTTGTTACAATGTTTGCCTTAGGATTTGGAACCGATTGGTATGTAACCTCCTGCCTAACCATTACCATTTTTCCAGTGCTATCCTTTTCATATTTACCAACTGAGGTTGGCGTTGTAATGGTTGGTTTACGTCCAAGTTCTTCGAGCAAAGCATTGCGTTCAGCCTCTTTCTCTTCAATTGCTTTAGCAATTTGGTTGATTTGGCCTTTTAGCTCCATGGTTTTAATGGGTAAAATGTTGTTAATACGATCCTGAACGGTTGCCATTCTGTATTGCTCAACATCATCTTTAAAAATAATCTGATCAACTATAAACGATCCAATTACCGCCATTATCCCACCGATCAATGCTCTCATTACTAATCCAAATTTATTGACATGCACGCTCATAAGAATTTGCCTTTCAATTTGAATCACCACTATAACCATAATCAATGCAACAATGGCAGAAGTTAAGATAGAGCCATGCAGGTAGCGTGCAGTAAAGTTAAACCCAATAAAAGCCCACAGCATTGATATAAGTATTAGAGCCGACATATTCTTTTTTACCGTTTTAGCAGCAGCAACGCTTGAATTTTTAACTATTTCGTAGTTAAAACCGGTAAAAAAACAACTTATTTTTAGCCAAAAATCTTTCATCATTATTATCGTTTTAATGGTTAAAATCAGATCTTTTTGGTTTTAGTTACCCATAAACCTTGACTTTGTCAAAGAGGAAACTCCACGTAGAAAGCCTTTTTGGTATGACGATTCCAATCGCTTGGTAACGCCGTTACCAACGGCAATATCGCTCATAATTTTTTTTAGTTTTTCCATTTGGTACAGTAGCACGTCGCGTTGTGAGTTAAGCTCTTCAACCAGGTCAATAAGTCCCATTCGCTTCCGCGATTCGATGTGAAACTCTAACTCCTTAAGCTGTTTGGTGTAAAAGTTATCAACCTTTTGAACCAATATGCTTAAATCGTAGATTAGCAGATCGACATTATCGTTCATATAGCTTTCGTCGGCATTAACTAAAGCATCCTCGTAACCCTTACGTTCAAAATCAATTTGCAGGTAGTCGTAAACTAGCTCAATGCCAACTTTTTCGCTATTCTTTAGTTTTACGAATTCGGGTTCAGTTTCTTCAATGAATACGCTTTTTGGCACCCTTGGGTTTGAAACATTATTTGGTGCATCGTTTAGTGCGGGCTGTTGGTTTTGTAGCCCTTGCTTCTTTCGAAATAAATTGAAAAGTCCCATATTCTTATAAGTTTTTTGGTTTATCGTTAACAAAAACTACTGGAATTTTATAATGGTTATGGCCATCGGCATGACAGGTTTTGCAAAGGGTAATTAAAAGGTAGTCGGGGTAATCCCATGGGTTGCGATAGCAACCTGCATCAATAATGTAATGGTACTGCCTGTGATGAACTTCCAAATTTTCAGAACTCTTGCAAACCACGCATTGGTATCCATCGCGTTTAAGGATTTGGTTACGGCGTGCGTCCCAGCGTGGGTCCATGAGTTTATTTTTGTACTTGTCAGTATCCTGCGAAAAGGTACCCTCGTTTAAATCTTTAGCATATGCTCCCATAGTGCTTAATTTTTTTGTTCAACCAATAATTCACTATGAAGTACAAAGACTACCGAATTCATTATAACAACCCTATGATGAAAACCATTCTCATAATCAAGCCAATCTAGATTTCCAATTCTTACGAATAAATTACTCAGCAAATTTGTAATGGCAGGTAAATGGTTGATAGTAAAAACCTTAAGGGTAAGTGTACACTTAGAGTCTAACGAATCGGAATCAAAGTAGAAATAAGCGCCATTAATGGGGAGTCCGTCAACAATTGAGGTTAGATTTCCATATTCCAAACAGTAGGTTCCCCTGTCAGTGAAAAATGATTGTGTAGGCTCACCTAGTTTTTTCTTAACCTCATCAAGTGTCTTTCCAATTTGTGCTTTAACTACTACTACCGGTAGCAAAAGCAGGCATGTTAATAATATTTTTCTCATAGCTTTAAGGTTTAAATTTTTTGCAATTTTAAGTTTGTGTTTTGCACTCAATCTGCATTTCATTTTCATTTCATTGTTGAACTACTTGAATTAGATCTTTTGTTCTGTTAATTAGCGCCTATTCAAAGAGGGCGCAATTAAATGGTTTGATAGTTTTTCTGTTCATAGCTTTATAGTTTTAATAGGTCCCTCTATAATTATACTGCATTTGCGTTGCAGTGTATCTTCAAAAATCAATGAAAAAATTAAATGCCGGTAAATCAGTATAAAAGGGCTTATCCAATGAGATGTTTTTTTTATTTGATGCAAAGTAAAGGGCGAGCTTTGAAGCCTATCTTCAATAAAAAAGATTTATCATTAAAAAAATATTTTATTCATTTTCAAGAATCATATAAAAAAGGAATTTGCTAAAATTTAGTATATTTATTACCATAAACTATACAGCTATGCCCGTTAACAAGAATGCTTACATTAGGTACAACATTTTAGATAAATGTTTCCGGAATATTGGCAAAATGTATTTCATTGACGATTTAGTGGAGACAGTAAACGAGCAGTTAAAGGAAATAGATCCAAACCTTTCCGTAAGTAAAAGGCAAATACTAGAGGACATAAAATTTATGGAGAGCAGCGAAGGGTTTGGGGCTGAAATTAGAAGGGTACGGTATGGCAAACAAGTTTACTATAGGTATGAGAATTCCAAATTCTCAATAAACAATAAGCCCCTTACCCAGGAGGAGATAAACAGTATTATTTCCGCTATTGAGGTTCTAGGTAAGTTTGATGGATTGCCACAGTTCGATTGGGTTTATGAGGTTGAAGCCTTGCTAAAGAATAAGCTAGGTATAGTTAATACTCAGCAACCTATTGTTGCATTTGATTTTAATAGAGATTTACAGGGTTTGTCACATTTTAAGGTTCTGTATGACTCAATAGTAAATAAGTGCGTGCTTTGGGTTCGATATAAAAGTTTTAAGGATGAAATACCCTATGAATTTAACTTTCACCCCTATCACTTAAAAGAGTACAATAACCGATGGTTTGTTTTGGGGTATAATGAGTCAAATGAAAAGCCATATTGGAATTTGGCGCTGGATAGAATTGAAAAGATAGAAACCACTAACGTCCCCTACATTGAAACAAGTATTGATTGGAATGAATACTTCTATGATGTCATAGGAGTTACCCGACCTGAAGGCGAAGAACCGGTAGAGGTTGTACTTTCCTTTAACCTGCAAAGGGCCCCTTATGTTATATCTAAGCCGTTACATCCATCACAAAAGCATAATTACAAGAATGACAGGTTAGAGGTTAGGATCAAGGTGATAATTAATAACGAGTTAATGTCAACAATACTGTCGTTTTGCCCTGATGTTAGAGTGATTCAGCCTGAATCGCTAAAAGTTAAATTCATGGAAATCATAAGTAGTTATTTAAAAGAATAGAGATATGAATCTTAAATTTTGTACGTTACTCATAGCAATTTGCAGCATCGGTTTTCAATCCGTGTTTTCCCAACTGCCCTTGCGCAAAAAGAAGTTAAAAGTATTTATACCAACTGAACTTTATGTTTTGCCAAACAATTATAAGGGTGCCGAGTATTACAATAAAAATTTGCTGAGAAATATTGATACTCCAATTGTAATGTTTACTCTTAAGGAACGTGACACTATATTTTTCTCACTTGGCAACCTGGTTTTTGCTAAATACAATAAGCCGATTAAGTGTAGAGAATTTGAAAATTTACTAGGAGTAAAATTTGATAACTTGGCTTTAAAGAAGCGATGCTATTTTGGGACTGCAATCTCAGCGTACTTTCCCGACGAAATGGCTTATATTATGTATGAGCAGTTGAAACGAGTTCCACAAAATAAGGATAAAAGGTTTTACTCATTCACCTTTTACTATGTTTTAGATGAAAAATTGCGACTGTATAGAATGATTCAAGTCTATGGGTATAAAGTTAAACCTAAAAGGCCTAAAGAAAAGACCAAAAATTCAACAATCTAACCTAAAAGTAAGGGGTTTAAAACACCAAAGCCACGCTTTAGGCGTGGCTTTGAGTACCCGGAGCGGGACTTGAACCCGCACAGCCGCAATGGCCACAGGATTTTAAGTCCTGCGTGTCTACCAGTTCCACCATCCGGGCAGAATGGTTGGCTCTTTAAACTTAAAAAGTTCAAAGCCTAATTACTTTGAACTTTCCAAAAGAACTTGAGCGGAAGACGAGACTCGAACTCGCGACCCTAACCTTGGCAAGGTTATGCTCTACCAACTGAGCTACTTCCGCAGTATTTCAAACTTAACTTGCACCGTTGTGCTTGTTGTTTGGTGCTGCAAAAATATATCATTTCATTTTTTCTGCAAAATTTTTCTGCAAAATTTTTTATCCATCTGCTTTTGTTACCTGCAAAGTATTAGGTTGCATTGCGTTAATCACCTTAGCAAAAGTTCAAAATCGGTAGTAATGGGTTGGTTCTTTTCAAGGTCGTACAGGGTTAGCCGGCGCATCTGGTAGTAGTATTGCCAAAAACCGCTGAGGGTATTTATGTACTTTTGCTTGGCCTGGTCGCGCTCGGTTTGTGCCACGTTAAGGGTTAGCACATCAATTTTACCTATGAGGAATCGCTGCTTGGTAACCTCGTAGCGGTTCTGTGAAACCAGGTCGGCCTTTTTGGCAATTTGCACCTGGTCGTCCTGTCGGTTAAACTGCATTACCTTTAGGAACACATCCTGTTCAAAATCGGTAAGGGCCTGATCAACCGTGGTGCGAACAACCTCACGGTTCGACTGTGCCATTTTCACCTTTCCGCGACCTAAACCCCAATCGAGAATGGGTACAGTTATTCCAACCCTCACGGTTTGCTGATCCTGTGGGTCGATGTAAGCATCCTTTAGTTCGGTAGCCCTTTGGGTTAGACCAAATGTGGCAAACAGGTTGGCATTAAGGCCGCGTTCGGCGCGGGCCTGGGCTACATCCCTGTCGGCCTCCAGAAGTTGTCTTTGGTAGCTAAGGATTTGAGGGTTATTCTCCTTGGCCAGGGTGAGCACACGGTTAAAATCGAGGTCGAACGTTGGAATACTGTCGGGAAGCACAATTTCCAAATCGTAGCTATCGTTGAGGCCCAGGTACGATTTAAGCCTAATCTTTTTTAGCTGTAGGTCAACCTCTGCCTCGCTTAGCGCTGTTCCAGCATTCAGGAAACTCAGTTCCATCTGTAGCAGCTCATTCTCGGCAATGGTTCCAATGTTGTATCGGCCTTGAGCAATTTTATACAGGGTATCGGTATTGGAGTAGTTTAGCTTGGCGGTTTCAAGGTTTTGTTGAGCCATGGCAAGGTCAAAGAATAGTCGCGTGGCTTCCATTGATATGGCCTCCATGCTTTGGATAAAGGCACGTTTGGCTTCCTCGTACTTAATTGGCTCAATGCGCTTGCTCCACTTAAGCTGATTCATAGCGAAAAGCGGCTGGGAGAAACCAATGGAAACAGGTACGCTCATGTATGAGGTGGTTTTATCGGAGCCCAGTAAATCGGTACGTTCCAGGTTGCTTCGTACAAAAATTTGACCACCGGTTAAGCCAATATTTTGTGAAAGCGATAATCCGAGCGAGGTGGTATTTGAGTTTTCCTCAATGTAGGTATATGACCCGTCCGGGTTCTGGTACCGTATTAGGGAGCGGCTGAACTGTGGTATTGTTCCCGTAAGGGTAAGGTTTGGCCTTAGTTCGGCAACGTAAGTTCGGTATTGCCAGTAGGCAGCCCTAAACCGATGCTTGGCCAGTATGGCTTGTGGCGATTGATCTTTGGCTAGCTGTAGTACCTCATCGTATGTAAGCCTATTAATTGGTTTTTGGGCAAAAAGGTTTACTGCAAAAAGCAATGGTATTAAAAACGTAATTATTCCTTTCATATCAACTTTTTTAAGGTAACACTATTCGTAACGTAACGATTCTATTGGATCCTTCTCGGCAGCCCTTTTGGCGGGCGACAGGCCAAATATTACACCTACCGCAGCCGATACTCCAAATGCAATTATTATTGATGAGAAGCTTACAATGGTAAGTATTCCGGCAAAATGCGTAATCAGCTTGGATAGGATAACTCCAAGTATGACACCAATCAAACCTCCTGTAACACTTATAAGCACTGCCTCGGCAAGGAATTGGGCAACAATATCGGCTTTTTTAGCACCAATGGCTAAACGGGTTCCGATTTCCTTGATGCGTTCCATGACCGATGCAAACATGATATTCATTATTCCAATGCCACCTACTATAAGTGAGATGCTTGCAATAGCCCCCAGAACAATATTGAAGATATCCTTGGTACGCTGTTGCTGCTTTAGCAGCAGTTCGGGCACGGTAATCTCGTAATCCTTTACCCCGGAATGCCTGCGTAGTAACATTCTGCTAAGTATCTCCGAAGTTGATGCAATATCCTCAGTGCCCTTAACCTGTAGTATAATCCTATCGAGCTGATGGTAGTTTTTGGGGGCTTGTGTTTCAGTACTTCCACCGAAAATTATAAATCCAAACCCACGTATGGTGTTACTTTGATTTAACTTCTTAGAGTTTACCAAAGCCCGGTTTTGGTATCGCAGCAAAATGTTTTTGGCTGGAACGTAGATATTATCGTTATACACGTTTATGCCGCTATTTTCGAACCCTGTAACCTTAATATCCGATTTGGCGAGGACTCCAATGACCTTTAGCCATACATTCCCAAACTTGATGTATTTTCCAATAGGATTCTCGGTACTGAAAAATTTTGTTTTGATGTTTGCCCCTATAACGCAAACCGGGATTCCATGTTCTTCCTGATTGGCACTAAAGTAGGTTCCCTCATCGAGCGGTAGGTTAAAAAGAGCAAAGTAGTCGTTGGTAACGCCAAGTATTTTTGCCTGCATCCGTAATCCATTGTACTGGATATATGAATTTAAGTTGATTTCAGGGCTGATGTGAACCACCGAGGGAACTACCTGCTGGATTGCCTCTAAATCGGAAAGTGTGAGGCCGGGGGAGAATTTTTGTTTCTGCTTATTTCCGTTCTCCGATTCCGATTGGGAATCAGGAGCCTCAAAAATGGAGTTTACTATGATATTGTTTACACCAACCATTTTCATTTGCTCCAGTATCTCCTGTTGAGCACCATTACCTATGGCCAGCATGCTGATAACCGCAGCAACCCCAAAAATAATTCCGAGTGCGGTAAGTACCGATTTTAGCTTGTTGGCCATAATAGCCTCAAGGGCAATGGTTATATCGTGTGAGTATCGCCGGTATAGCCTGTCGATTTGAAACATAGCTGTTAGGGTTTTGTTTTCTTTTGATCTTTTGCAGTGTTTTTAGGTGCACTGCTGCTATTTTTATTATCGGCAGGTTTATCAGTGGAAATAATCATAACATTCCCTTGTCCGGGCATACCGAAACCGTTTTTACGCTTATTCATAAGCTCTTGCTGCTGCTGGCGTAACTCAGCCTCCTGTCGCAGCTTATCCTCTTTCCTTTTTTTGATTTCAGGGATTAGCTCAAAACCGGTGAACTCAAATTTTTCGGGTTTTTCTGGTGTTGAAAGGTAAAGCTCTTCGCCAGGTTTAAGCCCCTTTTCAACAATGATGAAATTCTCGTTCATATCGCCCACCACAACAACTTGACGTTTACCCTTACGGGTGTAAACAAAGCTAATGCTATCGTTAGCGTGAAGAGCCTCAAGTGGTATGAAAAGAACCGAATCGTAAGTGTTAGTAACAATCTGGTTGCCCGTAGTCATTGATGGGCGGAGAATGGGATCGTATTCATTTACCCTAATTGTCACTTCAAACACTTTTGCATCGGTATTGGGTAGTTGTTCGCCAATGTTGGCAACCTCAATCACCTCGCCTGTGAATTTTTTATCGGGGAAGGCATCTACAGTAATTCTAACCGGTTGCCCTTTCTTTACCTTACTTATGTCAATTTCATTGACATACGTTTTGGAGTTCATCACTGAGAGGTCGGGCAACGTTGCAACGGTAAGATCCCAGGGGCTTACGGTTGAACCAACCTTACGCTTTTGTCCGCTCCATTCGCGGTAGTATATCACCATGCCCTGTTTGGGTGCTTTAATAACAAATTTACTGATAACATCGAGCATATCCTGCCGTTCGCGGCGCTGGCGTTCAAGGTTTATGGAAACCTCCTTCATGGAGGCCTCGGCTTGATCTTTCTTCAGGTTGTAGTTATATAGGGCTTGCTGGTATGCCCTTTCAGCCTTCTCTAGGTTGATTTGTGCTTGACGCTGTGTGGCTGGAGGCTCATACTTTGACTGCTCCAGAATAAGTTTTTTCTCCTCCATATCGAACTTCAGGTTAATAAGATTATTCCTTAGTTCCCGGAGCTGGAGCGTGGTGTCGAGCTGGGTTTTTAGGTAGGCTTGTTGGCTCTTTTCCAGCTCATCTTCGGTATTCTTGAGCTGGTTGCTCAAAGCTGATCGGTCAAGGGTGGCCACGTAATCGCCGGAGTCCACAACAGTCCCTTCAGGGACTAGGTCCTGGATTTTTACATCGGTAACTCGGAACGATCGGCCACGCAACTCGGTTGGTGCTGTAATGTCCTCAGAGTTCTGTGCCGTAAGTTCACCTGTAACGTTAACCACTATTTCAAACTCTCCAACCTCGGCACGGGTGAACTGGGGAACTGCTTTGTCCTTTGAACCTGAGTTTAAAACTGCTGTAAGCAAAATAACAACAACTGCAATTGCAATTAAAATAAACCAGTATTTACGTTTCATTGTTTGGTTAGGTTTGTTTATACAAAAGAATGAAAAACTTAACATTGGTTTAAACGGTAAATGTTAAATAATATTTCAAAGATCAAAAATCTATTTGAACCCATTTTATAAAGATTATTTGGTTAATGTGTGTTAAAAACAAAATTGTCGTGTCAAAAAAAATTGAATTATACCATTTTATAGTATTAACTTTATTTAAAGAATTTCTCATTCTTTAATCAAAACTAATATTAAAATCAAATCAAGATGAAAACAAAGTCTCTATTATTTGCATTACTTGTCATGCTAGGTAGTTTTACAGCATGCGATCTTATTGACGATGGTACCGATGATGGTGGATCTAACATCATTAACTCCGACATTACAACGAATACTACTTGGGAGTCGGGGAAAACCTATGTAATTAGCGGCAGCATTGGAGTTGACGGTGCAATATTAACCATACAGCCCGGCGTTACAGTAAAATTTGAAACAGGAGCAAGTTTGCATATTGGGTATTACAACAACGCTACCCTAATTGCTAATGGTACATCCTCAAAACCTATAGTTTTCACTTCAACTGCTGCTAATCCTACAGCAGGGGCATGGGAAGGTATAACTTTTTGGGATAACAGCTTAAATTCGAGTATGCAGTACTGTAAAGTTCAGTATGCTGGAAAATCAAACGAAGGGGCAGTTAATGTAAAGACCTGT
>Ga0208461_1001346_pt1 | contig 22432 bp, 16 predicted proteins | sample AD_JPNTR4_MetaG_FD_184448 | JGI IMG/M metagenome (GOLD analysis project Ga0208461, IMG submission 184448) | Active sludge microbial communities of municipal wastewater-treating anaerobic digesters from Japan - AD_JPNTR4_MetaG (SPAdes) (version 2) | ecosystem: Engineered > Bioreactor > Anaerobic...
TTATTGATGTATAGAATGCTTGTTTCAGGCCCTTGTCTGGCTATTTCATCCATGATCTGGAAAAGCATATAACTTTTCCCTACCCTTCTTTGACCTGTGAGCACTTTTATAAGATTTTTACCCATAAAAGGTTTTATTTTTTCCAGATATTCTAAGCGGGGTATATATTTCTCATTAATCATGTTTTATATAATAGCATATAAAACCCATTTTATCAAACATAATTTACAAAAAGATAATGTTAACAGCCAGATCCCAGCCCATGCACATAGACCCGGCGCTGGCGGGGACCATCGAACTCGCAAAAGTAGATGCCCTGCCAGGTGCCGAGCTTAAGCTGCCCCGCCTCTACAATAACGGTGACGGAGGAACCCATGGCAGAGGCCTTGAGGTGCGCATGGGAATTTCCCTCTGCGTGCCGGTAGGCGGGGCTTTTGGGAAAGACCCGGTCCAGGCCCAGCAGCATGTCGTGAACCACATCGGGGTCAGCATTTTCGTTAATGGTCACCCCTGCCGTGGTATGGGGCACAAAGACCACCGCTATTCCATCCTGAATACCGCTCTCGCTGACTGCCCGCTGAACAAGACCCGTAATATTGATGAACTGGGCCTCCCGTTCGGTAGAAATCTTAAATTCCATATGAACACCTCTATTCGTTTTTATAAAAGTAAAAATTGTTCCGGCGTGTACACTGGAATACGGGATAATTTAAAATCAGAAATATTGCGTGAAATAATGTAATCAATGTTAGACTTCATGGAGCTTACTTCAATAACCGCATCTTCATAATCATCTATGGGGGATAGTAATGAATCCCGCAAAATTGATGCATCAATTGGGTTTACATTAATTCTTTTTTATCTGGAATAGGTGAATCCTGGAAAATACCATACAAAGCAGCAGTTTTCGTATTAAGTTCCTGTTTCTGGTCTATGGAACGTAGACGCTTAAGATAGTCTTCGAAAAGTCTAGATATTGATATATCATTTTGCTGAGCATAAGAATGGGCAAACAAGATTAATTCCTCATCAAGGTTTAAGGTAAGTTTTTTGGGCATAACAACCTCCATACGTATTAAAATTAATTCATTACGTATAACAGGTCAAGTTTATAAGGAAGTAAAAGAAACTAATCCCAGCACCTGCAATACGGCCTGACCCACATTCCCAGGGGCCACAACTCGGTATGTGGCAGGAACCTGTTCTGCCATAATCGGATGAGAATGGTTGCTGTGGATATAGAGGGAATCCATTCCAACCGCAGCTGCTCCCGCGATATCGGTGGTGTGATCGTTTCCAATCATGATGCAGTCGGAACATTGGAGATCCTCCCTATGCAGGAGTATTCTGAAAAACCCTGGGTCGGGCTTACTGATTTCATAGTCCGCAGAAAAATAAAGACCCTTAAAAAAGGAATAGATTCCCAGGTCCTGTAATTCCCCCTCGGAAAACTCCCGCTGGCCGTTAGAAAGTATAAAAAGCCTTTTCCCTGCAGCAGTAAGCACTGCGAGCATATCCCTGATGCCAGGGTACAATGTTATATAAATGGTAGATAAACGCCGAAACTGCCGGCAGAGCTGATACAACGTTGTATGATCAGAGATCACCCCCTTTTCTTTAAGGAGTTTATCTAACACCCCATAAACCCGGGTATCGGGATATTGGGTTTTTGTATTTCCCGCCAGGGCCTCCGCAACCAGTGTAAGGTATCGCTCCCGGAGCAGGGGCGGTTCATAGGGTGCACCAAGCCGATTAAAGGCTGCTGCCAAAGAATCCCAGAATTCGGCCCTTTCTTCATCTGTTTTAATATCAATGAGGGTGCCATAGAGGTCAAAGATAATATTGTTATACATACTGCATCCTTATAATCTGGAAAATGTCTCTCATGTCCTCTACACTGTATCTGATGATGGTATACAAGAGCAAGAAAAATCTCCTAAAATTTGGAATACCTCTTCTTTTACTTATAATGGGAATCCTTTTTATTGCTTGTGCCCTCCCTCACTTTTCACAGGGTGTGTTAATTCCCGCTCCATTGGAAATACGGCAGAGAGCCCTAGAATATGCATATCAATATGAAAATCTTGGAACTGGGTATGCTTGGGGCGGACAGGACCCCCTACCAGGTCGACTTGTCGTAGATTGTTCTGGATTAGTAATCCGCTGTTATCAATATGCCTGTGAAGATTTTGGATTTACCCTTCCTTTTAATGACACCACATCCTATGGACTTATTCGATACAGCCAGAGCATTAATCAAACACTACTAAGCCCTGGAGATCTACTCTTTATGGGTGAAGATGGAAAAATCAGTCATGTAGCTCTGTTTATACAATTTAATGGAGACAATATACAATTTATCGATGCCACATTAAAACCTGAAGTTGGTATAAATGGCGTAACAACCCGTCAATACAACCGCACCGACAGCCGATTTATCAGTTATGGCAGAATGTTCGTGCAAAGTAAACAGGGTAATTGATTTTACAATCCTGTAACAAATTTTGCATAAACTAATTCTTGTCCTTAAACTGCGGAAGCACCATCATTAAGTTTCAGCTCATCGATACGGCCGGGCGGGCGGCCCTGGTAAAGGGGTCGGTGGACCGCCTCGGTCGCAGCGATTGTACTGCAAAAATAGCGAACCTTTACCGGGGCAAAGCCGCGACGGAACAGGCTCTAGCCGGGGCGGGCCACCGGGAGGCGACACCATCTCCAAATCAGCCACCCAAAGGAGTATAATATGGTGGACCAATTGAAAGGAAGCGGGAATTTGTCATTTAACCGCGTTCGTAGCGGTCCTGTCTATGACGGTGTCAAAATCTAACATGCGTGTTCCCCAACATTCAACAGTGGGAAAATATGCCAATTCCCGCAGAATACCTGCGGAAAACAGCCAAAAATCCGCATTATTATTGCGGATTTTTGAGAATATGTATATACTACAACCATGGAGTATCATAGAATCATTGAATTTCCCTCAATCCAACGGTCCTTCTTTATTTTTGGACCCCGTTTAACAGGGAAAACCTATCTGCTAAAACAGCGCTATCCCCAGGCCCGATATTATGATCTCCTGCGGTCCGAAACATTCCTGCGCTTGTCCCAGCGGCCATCTATTCTGCGAGAAGAAGTGTCCCTATTAGACGAGGGGCAGATTGTTATCATCGATGAAATCCAGAAACTGCCCCAACTTCTCGATGAGATCCATGGACTTATCGAAGATAGACATATCCGTTTTATCCTAACCGGATCCAGCGCCCGAAAACTTCGTAGGGGGGGCGTCAATTTGCTGGGGGGACGGGCCCGAATTCTGCGCCTACACCCCCTGGTTTCGAAAGAAATTGGCACCTTTGACCTGGAACGGTTTCTACAATACGGGGGTCTTCCATCAATATATTTGTCCCAGGAGCCCTGGCAGGATTTACAATCCTACTGCGGTGCATACCTACAGGAAGAAATTGCCGCCGAAAGCGCGGTCCGTAAACTGGATGCCTTTTCTCGATTTTTACGGAGCGCCGCCTTGTTTTCCGGCGAACAGGTAAACTATGAAGTCTGGGCTTCCGACGCGGCGGTCCCCGCTCGAACGGTGCGGGAATACTTTTATCTACTCCACGATACCCTACTCGGAGAGGTCCTGGAACCGTGGAGAAGGGGCGGGAAACGGAAAGCGGTTTCATCAGGAAAGTTCTTCTTTTTTGACATTGGGGTCCGAAACAGCCTGGCAGGGATTCGCCATCTTACTCCTGGGACCGCAGAGTTTGGTAAAGCCCTAGAGCACCTGGTCTATCAGGAATTGCGGGCCTATTTGGATTACACTGGCGACGATCGGTCCCTCACGTTTTGGCGAACCACGGAACACCTGGAGGTGGATTTTATCATCGGAGATACCATAGCTATAGAGGTTAAGGCCACCGAAGTACCGGACAGGCGTCAGTTTAAGGGGCTTATAGCCATCGGCGAAGAGGCTCCCTTTCAGCACCGCATACTGGTATGCCTCGCCCCCGAACCTCGCCGTGTGGAGGGTATAGAAATACTTCCTCTCAGTTTTTTTCTCCAGAATCTGTGGAACAATGAATATTGAGCCCCCTCTTAAACAACAGGTTTTTAGAGGGGACTTATCATGTACAAAAGGCGGATAACATATGCAAGGGAAATGCCCGGAAAGTATCCGAGGCCATATATCACTGGGGGTCCTGGCCGGGGGAAAACTCAGAAATGCCCGGAAAGCATCCGGGGCCATAGCCACCCCTACCGGACAGGTGTTTCCCATGGGCAAGGTGAGGTGATTATGTACAAACTAATTCTTGTTATTAACTGCGGAAGCACCACCATTAAGTTTCAGCTCATCGATACGGCAAGGCGGGCGGCCCTGGTGAAGGGGTCGGTGGACCGCCTCGGCCGCAGCGATTGTACTGCAAACATAGCGAACCTTTACCGGGGCAAAGCCGCGACGGAACAGGCTCTAGCCGGGGCGGGCCACCGGGAGGCCCTGGCATGGATGTTCGATTCCCTGCCGCCGGAGCTTAAACCCGATGCGGTGGGCCACCGGGTCGTTCACGGGGGGAGTTTCTTTAATCAGGCAGTTCAGATTGATGAGGCGGTGCTGGCTAATATAGCAGCCTGCTCCCATTTAGCGCCGCTGCACAATCCCATTCAGCTGGAAGGAATCCGCGTAAGCCGGACCCTGCATCCAGAAATTCCCCATGTGGCTTCATTTGACACGGCCTTTCATCAACATAAACCCCTGGTAAACCAGATTGTACCCCTTCCCGCCTCCGTGGTTGCCGAATACGGCTACCGCAAGTTTGGGTTCCACGGGGCAAGCCACCGCTATGTAAGCCGCCGGGCTGCGGAGCTCCTGGGCAGGGACATAGGGGAACTGCGGCTTGTAAGCTGTCACCTGGGCGGGGGAAGCAGCATCAGCGCTGTTCAGGGCGGTGTCGCGGTAGACACAAGCGCCACCTATGGAACCTTTACGGGGCTTCCCATGGGGAGCCGCTCAGGAGACATCGATGCGGGGATCATCCTGGACCTCCTCATGGACAAGGGGAAAAGCCCGCAGGAAGTGTATGATATGCTCTACAGAGAAAGCGGACTTTTAGGCTTGAGCGGCGCATCGGCGGACATGGCGGAACTGGAACGGCTCGAAGCCGAAGGCCACCAGGGGGCCCACCTCGCCCGGGAATACTACGCCTACAGCCTTAAAAAGTTCATCGGAGCCTTCGCGGCGGTCATGAACGGCCTGGACGGCATCATCTTTACCGCCGGCATCGGAGAGCACGACGCAGACCTGCGGGCACGGGTCTGCAAGGACCTGGCCTGGATGGGACTTAAGTTTGATGAAGGGCTGAACCGCACCGCCCGGGGCGAGGCCCTTATTTCCGCCGCCGGCTCCGCCGTTGCAGCCCTGGTCATCCCCACCAACGAAGAACTGGCCATCGCCCTGGAGGTAGAGGAAATTCTTGCAGTGGGTAGTATATAACAGCTGTTTTTACCTTTATAGTTGGGTAATTACATCGTACAGCAGATCTCTGATATATTGCTATACCCCTCTTGTATTCTACTAAAAAAGCTTAAATAATATAGCATTATGACCTTAACTAAAAATTGCAAACCACGGCAATCGGTATTTGATCGAGAACGCCGTGATACGGTACTAAATCTGAGCGATCTTCTTGAAAATAAACTCGATGAACAGGCCGCCCACAAGTTTTTTTCAGAAAATTTTGTTACCGCAGGGATGAAGTTACTCATACAGAAAAGCTTTGATCGAATTTCTGGGAAGAGAGACCAGCCAGCAGCCTACCTTTTATCCCAAGCGATGGGTGGTGGCAAAACCCACAGCATGATCGCCCTGGGACTCCTGGCACGCTACCCAAGCATACGAGCACGGCTTGGAGACGGTTTCGAACTTGGCAATGATCCTGTAAGAGTCATCGGCTTTGATGGGCGTGAAGTGGATTATCCCTATGGCCTCTGGGGAGCCCTTGCGGAACAACTAGGGAAACGGGAATTGTTTCATAATTTGTACAGTCCTCTCCAGGCACCGGGAGTAACCTCATGGGTAAATCTGCTCAAGAATGAGGCGCTCATCATTTTGCTTGATGAACTGCCACCATATCTTAACAACGCCCGGGCTATTCCAGTCGGAGCCTCCAATCTTGCAGAAGTCACTTCAGCAGCCCTCTCTAATCTTCTTGTGGCGGCTAATCGGGATGAGCTTTCAAAGATAGTTATTGTCATTTCAGACCTTTCCGGAACGGCCTATGGGGCTGGTCAAACATTTATTAACGAAGCTTTAGACAATTTACGCCAAGAAACACAGAGATTTGTCGTTCCTATTGAGCCCGTAGCTACCCAGGGTGACGAGATATTCCATATTCTCAGAACTCGGCTGTTTGAAAAGCTTCCGGATATCACCATCAGAGATGCTGTTGCTTGCCGGTATGCGGATGCGGTAGAGAAGGCAAAACAAATGGATCTTACTTCCGAATCACCCGCATCCTTCGCAGCACTCCTTCGGGAATCCTATCCGTTTCATTATTCACTTCGGGACTTGTATGGGCGCTTTAAGGCCAATGCGGGTTTCCAGCAGACCCGGGGGTTGCTACGCCTCATGCGCGCCGTAGTTGCCAATCTTTGGGAATCAGGGGAAGCTGAATCACTTGAGCTGATTCACCCCTACAATATCAATTTGAATGATCCGGATATTTTTAATGAATTTTCCACAATTAACCCGAATTTAAGCGAAGCAATTCGGCATGACATTGCAAACCACGGCCAATCAGCTGCAGAACAGCTAGACCAAAAAATTGGTGGGGGCAGTCAAGCTCAGCATGCGGCAAAACTATTGTTTGTGGCATCCCTTTCTACTGCTCAGAATCCCGAACTCGGTCTCCGGGAACATGAGATTATTGCCTGGCTCTGCAGGCCCGATTATGACATTTCCCGTATGCACACCGATGTGTTGGAGCAGCTGCCAACCCTTGCCTGGTACCTGCATGTTTCCAATGATGGCAGACTCTATTTTAAAAATGTTCGTAACCTGGCCGCAACTTTGCACAGCTATGTGGAGTCCTATACCAAGGAAACCAGAATAAAGGAACTCCGGGAATACTTGAATAATCTATTCCGTCCCAATCGAAAAGATGTCTATCAACAATGCCTCGTCCTGCCAACATGGGATGAAATTCAACCTACGATAGACAATACCGTACTTGTCATAGTGGAACCCCATCCGGTACCAATTTCAGATCAGGTACCTCTGCATCCCGATCTTGTCCGATTCTATGAAAATCTCGAACTTAAAAACCGTATTCTCTTTTTAACCGGCGATCGGGATACCATGGGTGAGGTCCTAAAACATGCAGCTCACCTTAAGGCAATCCGCACCGTACTAGCGGAACAGGAGGGAGATCACCTTTCAGAAAAGGATCCGCAACGGGTGGAAGCAAAACGAAGTCTTGACCGTATTCTTATCAATCTGCGGAGCTCATTACAGCAAACATATAGTGTCGTCATTTACCCATCGGCCGACAAATTACGCAGAGAAGATATTCGCTTTACCTTTGATAGCAACAATTTTGATGGCGAAGAACAGATCCGCAAAGCCCTCCTTAATGCACGTAAATTCAGCGATGATACGGCTGATCTTGACACCTGGGTTGCCAAGGTGGAAGACCGCCTTTTCGACAACCAGAACCCAGTCCGCTGGAAGGATATTAAAGCCCGAGCTGCGACTAAGACTGTATGGCAACTTCACCTTCCACGGCTCTTTGATGATATCAAGACCCATGCTGTCCGCACCGGCAAATGGAAAGAAGAAGGCGAGTATATCCGAAAGGGCCCCTTCCCCAAGGAGCCCACCAGCGTTAATGTACGAGTAAAAAGCAGAGATGAGGAAACCGGTACAGCTGTGCTTGAAATAAGACCCATAGGTGGTAATAGGGTATACTATGAAATCGGTGATAGAATGCCGAATACCGCAAGCGAACCGGTACGAGATTACACCACTTTCGAGACGAAGGACCTAAAACTCACATTTCTTTGCATGGACGAGATGGATGTAAATAGGGAAGCCCGTCCAGTGGTCTGGAAAAATCAGATCAACCTTAAGAGTCGTCTGTACGATCAGGGAGGAGAATCGTACCTGGAACTGCTCTCCACACCACAGGCACCCATCTTGTATACCACCGACGGCTCCGATCCCCGCACGAATGGTTCTCCCTATGCCGGTCCTTTCCCCATTCCCCGGGGATGCCGCCTCGTGCAAGCTATTGCCAAAAAAGACGATGTGGAGAGCGAGCTTCTTCGCAGAGACGTTACGAGCACAACACCTGCCACACTTGACCCAGCACGGCCCCTTACCTGGAATGTGAGCCGCCGTTTTTATAACCTCCCAACCAGCGAAGCATGGCAGCTCGTAACCAGACTGACAGAACATAACGGCAAGGCAGAGGGGGTCAGCATCTATTTCGAGCTTCCCGACACAGGGGGAGAGGAAATTACCTATACCACCCCTGTGAACCTTGGTAAAAGTGGTGCAGAGCTTCGAGCCCTTATTGACCATATCCAAGCCTTTGCTCAGCATGTGAATTTAACCCTGACCGTCCAGCGCATCCGATTTGAGCGGGGACAGGATTTCCTCGACTGGGTCAATCAGGATCGGATACCCTACAATCTGGAGCGCGAGGTGAAGCAGTGAGGCCAAAGTATCCTGGATTTGGCTTTGACCCTGAAAAACAAACCCATTTTTTTGCCATAAGCCTTCCCTTTACCAGCAAGGGTGAAAACCTCATTAAGGTAGTGGAGCATTTTGAGTGGCATGGGGACATTCCTGACGACAGCGCAGTACCCATGGAAAGCCGAGACCTTAAGGTCATACTAAAAAGAGAATACTTTAAGGAAATCGCAGATCCGGTAAAGGCCGAATTTAATCGTCGGCTCACCGCTTATGGTCTGCCAACAGGGCGCTGGCCCGCCCACGGTGGCATTGCCCTGCTATCCCCCAGCTTTGGTAAGGAGCTTTTGCTGCTCCTTTGGGCAATAGAAGATGCACCCGTCAATGACATTCAGATTGCAGTACATAATTGGCAAGGGCTTTCTCCCGAAGAACGATGGTGGCTCTATACCATGACCAACGCAGCTACCGGTCAGGCCCTTGCAGGCCGCAACCGCGGCTGGCGTAAGGCGGTGCGCTTTGCCCTATGCGAAAATCCGGTGTCCAATATGAACAATCACAAGAAAGGTACGTTGGAATTAAGCTTGTTTGAAGAGATTGAACCATGATTAGCCACATTCAGCTCATCAATTTCAAGACCTTTGATAAACTCGATATTGAAGTGGGCACAGTTACTCTGCTTATCGGCCCCAACAATACGGGTAAAACCACAGTCCTCCAGGCTCTAACCTTGTGGGACATTGGACTTCGCAAGTGGTGGGAACAAAAAGCCTCCAGCAGTGCCAAAACAAGGACCGGCGTAACCATAAACCGGCAGGACCTATTTGCAATCCCCATCCCGGAAGCGCGGCTCCTTTGGTACAACATCCATACACGTAGGGCGGAAACCTCGAATAGCAATGTTTTCATGATCATACGTCTTGAGGGAATTACCGAAAACAAGCAATGGCATGCAGCACTGGAATTTTACTACGCCAATCCAGAATCACTCTACGCCCGCCCCGTCAAAGGCGAAGATGACCCCGAGAATTTAGATCTTGCGCTGAAAGAGTCTTTTTCTTATCTCCCGCCCATGTCAGGATTATCTTCCTTCGAAGAACGGCTGGAAGAAGGAAGCATAAAGCGCCGTATTGGCGAAGGGAGAACCGCTGAGGTACTCCGCAATCTGCTATGGAAAATATATGAAAAAGGTGAAACAAAGTGGAAGGAACTTACCTGTGCTATTAAAAATCATTTTGACACCGAGGTTCTGCCGCCTGTGTACAACCCAGCCACGAGCCTTATATCCTGTCGCATCAGAGAATCCGGGAAACCCGAGATGGACCTTACCACCAGCGGGCGAGGCTTTCAGCAGGCGCTCCTCCTCTTTAGCTTCCTGCACTCACAACCCTATTCGGTGCTCCTCCTTGATGAGCCCGATGCCCATCTGGAAATTTTAAGACAAAAAAGTTTGTACTTAGCATTGACTTCTGAAATTAAGGCAAGAAATGCCCAGATGCTGATAGCGACCCACTCCGAAGCCATTTTGGATTTGGCCAGCCAAAACGATACCATCATTGCGTTCATAGGCCGACCTCACCAACCGAAACGGCCTTCGGAGCTGAAAAAGGCCCTCATCGAGATACCGTACAGCGAGTACCTTTCGGCTGAGCAAACCGGAACAGTATTGTACCTGGAAGGTTCAACCGATCTTGAATTCCTCCGCGCTTTTGCAGAAGTTCTGCAGCATCCGGTACGGGAGAAGCTTGAACGTCCGTTCGTAAAATATATGAACGGCAATGATTTGGACCGTGCGCGCAGCAATTTTACTGGTCTCAAGGAAGCAGTACCTAAGCTCAGGGGCCTTATTTTGACGGATAATCTGCAAAGAACTTTTGAAATGCCCCAGGACCTCGTGCATTTGCAATGGCAAAGAAATGAGATTGAGTGTTACCTGCCTCTGCCACAGGTGCTAGAACGGTACTTTGCAGAACCTAATACCGATTCATCACCGCTCTTTGAAACAGATTCCACGGACACTCTGAAAAGTATTATTGCAGATCAGACACCGCCTGCCGCCCTGCGAGAAATACGGGACGATTTCTGGAAAAAAACAAAAATATCAGAGGCTTGGCTTGGTATGGTGTTAAAAAAATACTACGCCGAACTCGGTCTTCCGGTGAGGATCAATAAGGGCGATTATTTTCTGTTCGCCCGCTATGCCCGCCACAAAGAGCTCGATGCGGAAATTATCGAAAAATTGGATATTCTACATAATTTTTTAATCTGAAGGAACGAAAAGCATGCCCCATAAGCCCTTTATCGAAACCCAGTTTCCCCTAGCCCGCCTCTCGGCAGAAAGCTACAAGGAGCGCAAGGCCGGTTCCGGCCAGACCCTCACCGGCCTTGGCAAGTGGTGGGGCCGCAAGCCCCTGATCCTCGTGCGCGCAAGCATCCTGGGGCTTCTCATGCCCGCCTCGGAGGATCCGGAGAAGGACCGCGAGATCTTTTACAAAATTCTCACCATGGACGAGGACGGCCTGTGGCGCAGAAAGACCAAGACCATGAGCGCTTCCGACATCGCCCAGAGGCTGGAAAGTCGGGAATACGCGGGCCTCATCGAGACAAGGGGCAGCACGGCATCCTGGGTGCGGGGCGTTGCAAAGGCGGACAAGGAACGGCTTGAACGGATTGCCTTTGCCCGTCTGCCCTATGAGGAGAAGCTTGCCTACTGCTGCAGGCCCGAGGAGATCGAAGGTCCAAGCCCCGAAGCCTGGGGGGACATCAATGCCCACCTAGGCACCAGCGCACAGAACCTGCCCGAGCTCTTCGAGCAGCTTTCGCAGAAGGCCTTTGGCCACACGGCCCGGGTGGGGGACTGTTTCTGCGGCGGCGGTTCGGTGCCCTTTGAGGCGGCCCGGCTGGGGCTCGAGGCCTATGGGAGCGACCTGAACCCCGTGGCGGTGCTCCTGACCTGGGGAGCGATCAACCTCATTGGGGGCGGCAGGGAGGTGCAGGAGGAAGTGCGCCGGGCCCAGGAGGCGGTGTGGCAGAAGGTGGATGAGCAGATCACCGCCTGGGGCATTGAGCACGATGGCCAAGGCAACCGCGCGGATGCCTATCTTTACTGCGTGGAGGCCAAATGCCCCGCTACGGGCCTCTGGGTACCCCTCGCGCCCAGCTGGATCATCAGCGAAAAGTACCGGGTGGTAGCGGTCCTCCGACGCAACGATGCACGGCGGGGCTACGATATCGACATCATTACGGGCGCAAGCGATGAGGAACTGCGCAGGGCAAAGCAGGGGACGATCAAGGACTCGGAGCTGATCGATCCGGAGGACCCGAGCCGCCGTTATTCAATCGCATCGCTGCGGGGCGACCGGCGTGGACCGAATGGCGAAACCATCTATGGCCTGAGGCTCTGGGAGAACGAGGACCTGGTGCCGCGGCCCGATGATGTATTCCAGGAGCGGCTCTACTGCGTCCGCTGGGTAACGCCCCAGGGCGAGCGGGTGTACAAGGCGGTGACCGAGGAGGACCTGGCCCGGGAGCGGAAGGTGCTCAAGCTGCTCACGGAGCGCTTTGCGGACTGGCAGGAGAAGGGGTACATCCCGTCCAAGAAGATTACCGAGGGAGTAGAAACGAGCCGCCTCTTCCGCGAGCGCGGCTGGACACACTGGCACCACCTCTTTAATCCGAGGCAGCTACTGGTGCATGGGTTGTTTATGGAGGTTTCTGATGATTCTGATAACAAAAAATTTCTAATGTTTTCCGTGAACCGCCTAATCAATTGGAATAGCAGGATTTGTGGCTGGATACCTGCTCGTGATATGCCTGATCAAACTTATAATAATCAAGCTTTAAATACAATGTATGCCTCTAGCTCTCGAGGGATGTCCTTGATAGGGAATCTTTGGTTTAAAGTCTTGCCGAATTTTAATTTCAAGAATGCTTTTTGCGAAATCCACCCCCTCGACGCGAGGGACGTTACCTACACTGCCGATCTCTGGATCACCGACCCGCCCTATGCGGATGCGGTGAACTACCACGAGCTGGCGGACTTCTTCCTCGCCTGGTACGAAAAGCACCTGCCGCGGCTCTTCCCCGATTGGTACGCCGACAGCCGTGCCGCCCTGGCGGTCCGCGGCGCTGACGAGGACTTTAAAAAGAGCATGGTGGAAATCTACGCGAACCTCGCCCGTCACATGCCGGATGACGGGCTCCAGCTCGTCATGTTCACCCATCAGGACGCGGGGGTCTGGGCCGACCTCGGCATGATCCTCTGGGCCGCGGGCCTCCAGGTTACCGCCGCCTGGACCATCGGCACGGAAACCTCAAGTGGCCTCAAGCAGGGGAACTACGTGCAGGGAACGGTGTGCCTCGTGCTGCGCAAGCGGCTTGAACAGCGCCGTGCATGGATCGATGAGCTCTATCCGCAGGTGGAAGACGAAGTACGGCACCAGCTCGATGCCATGCAGGCCATCGACGACACCCTCCAGCCCCAGTTCGGCGATACGGACTACCAGCTGGCTGCCTATGCGGCAGCTCTCAGGGTCCTCACCTCCTACGACTCCATCGAAGGGAAGGACATTACGCACGAGCTTTTCCGCACCCGCGCAAAAAACGAAGCAAGCGAATTCGAGCGCATTATCGACCGGGCAGTCCACATTGCCACCAATTACCGCATACCCCGGGGCATCAGCAGCTTCACCTGGCGTAATCTTGAAGCGATTGAGCGGCTCTACCTTGCGGGCCTTGAGCTTGAGCGGCATGGGGAACTGCGGCAGGGGGCCTACCAGGAACTGGCCCGGGGCTTTGGCGTGGCCGAGTACAAATTCATGCTCGGAGAAGCGGGGGCCAACCAGGCGCGCTTTAAGACACCCAGCGAATTCGGTAAAACCGGCCTGTCCGTCAATCACAACACAGCTGACCGGGGATCGGGCGCTTTTGCAGCAAGCCTGCTGCGTCAGCTTCTTTTTGCCATCCACGAGGCAGGGCGCACCGAGAACCCCAAAGAGGGCCTCAACTATCTCAAGGCCGAACGGGCGGACTACTGGACCCGGCGCGAGGATATCATCAATCTGCTCGAGTACTTTGCCGCAGCAAAGTCCCACGTATCCATAGCCCATTGGAACCGGGATGCGGAAGCCTCGGCCTTACTTGCCGGCATCGTGCGCAATGATTACGTAGGATCGCGATGAGCACTGAACGGATTCAGCAGCTGCTCGACACCCGCGAAAGGGAGAGCATTGAATTCAAGAGGGCGGGGACTGCAGTTCCCGCTTCGATCTATGAAACGATCTGCGCGTTTCTCAACCATAAGGGCGGCGATATACTGCTCGGGGTCGAGAACGACGGTACGGTGCACGGTGTGCTTACAGAGTCTGTGGATCAGCTCTGCGCCGATATCGCCAGTGCAACGAGCAATAGTGCTCTCTTTGCTCCTCCCTTTCTCGTCTATCCTCAGAAAGTGTTCTTCCAGGACAAGTGGATCATCCATATTCAGATTCCCGAGAGCTCCCAGACGCACCGTCTCAGAGGAATTGTGTACGACCGCGGCGCAGATGGCGACTTTAAGGTTACTGAACCGGAAGGTATTGCGAGAATCGTCAACCGCAAACGGATGGTTTATTCGGAAACGACCCTTTATCCGCACCTCAGCATCCAAGACCTCGATGCAGGCACTTTGCAGAAGACTCGTGAACGGATTCGGAACGTGCGCCCCAACCATCCCTGGCTCGACCTCGACACAGGAAGCTTTTTACGTAAGGCTGGCCTTCTGTTGCGCGATCCTATGACCGGAAAAGAAGCGCTGTGTTTGGCTGCGCTCCTGCTTTTCGGCACCGAAGAAGCCTTGTTGCAGGCCCTGCCATATTACAAGATCGATGCGCTTCTCAAGCGTAACAACGTGGATCGCTATGATGACCGGTGTTATGTGCAGTCGAACATCATCGAGGCCTATCTGGTATTGATGGAATTTATCGAGCGGCACCTTTCCGACCCGTTCTATATGGAAAAGGACGTGCGATTGAGTCTACGGGACAAGATTTTCAGGGAGCTGGTCGCCAATCTCCTGGTGCACCGCGAATACACCAAGGCAGATGTGGCGCGGATACTTATCTACCAAGACCGAGTTGAATTCACCAACCCCACAATTCCACATTGGCGTGGCAATTTCAATCCAAAAAGTATTGTGCCGTTTCAGAAAAACCCGCTGCTCTCTAAAATGTTCCTTCAGCTCGGCTGGGTCGAGGAAATTGGCTCGGGGCTCATGAGTGTCGGAAAATACCTGCCCTTGTATGCGCCTTCCGGCTGGTTCGAGATTTCGGAATCGGACATCTTTTCTGTCACCGTACATCTGGAAGCGCCGAGAGGGGCGACCCCGCAAGTTACCGAGCAAGTCAGTCTACCAGTCACCCCTCAAGTCACCCCCCAAGTCACCCCCCAAGTCACCCCCCAAGTCACCCCCGACCGGGTAGCTGCGATCCTGGAATTCTGCAAGGTGCCGCGGAGCAGGAAGGAAATCCAGGCAATGCTTGGGCTGAAAGATAGAAAGCATTTTAACCATTTTATTCTGGAACCGCTTCTTGTCTCGGGCAAACTGGAACTGACAATTCCCGACAAACGCAATAGTCGGAATCAGAAATACCGGACCAGGGAGGTGCCGCGATGATCCGCCGCTATGTCTTTCAGCGCTCCCGATCCATGCCCGGCAAGCATTTCCTTGAAGAGCACCTGCGAGGGGCGGTGGCTTACGACCGCATCGCAGGCTATTTCGATTCCTCACTCTTTGAGCTGGCAGGCGAATCGCTCGAACAGGTACAGGGCACCATTCGTATTATCTGCAATTCCGACATCAGCGCCCAGGATGTGAACGCGGCGAGCGCTCTGGCGCGTGACCAGGCCCAGCGGCTTTCTTTTCTCAAAAACGATCCCGAATCCATAATCAAACGAGGTGCAGACCGTATAGCCCGGCTTGCGCGCCTGCTCGCCGGCACCGGAACTGCAAAGCTCGAAGTGCGGGTACTGCCGGACGATGTGTTCGGGCTCATCCATGGCAAGGCGGGTGTCATTCGATATGTCGATGGTCGGCGTACGAGTTTTTTGGGCAGCGCCAACGAAACCTTTGCGGGCTGGGCGCTCAATTACGAACTGGTCTGGGAGGATGACAGCGCAGAAGCCTGCGACTGGGTAGAGCAGGAATTCGATCGCCTCTGGAGCCATCCACTCGCCATGCCGCTCTCCATGGCCGTGGTGAAGGAAGTGGAACGGCTTTCGCATCGTGTTGAGCTGCCGCTGGGCGAGTGGCAGCAGAAGCCCGAAGCTGGTGGCGTGGCAGTGGAAGCTCCGGTATATCGGGAACAATTCGGTCTCTGGCCGCACCAGAAGTATTTCGTAGCGCAGGCATGGCGAGCTCACCAGGCGCACGGGGCCCGCTTTATCCTTGCAGACCAGGTCGGCCTCGGTAAAACCGTCCAGCTGGGCATGGTCGCTCAGCTCATTGCATTGTCATCGGACAAGCCCGTGCTGGTCCTGCTTCCCAAAACGCTGATGGAACAGTGGCAGGTGGAACTCTGGGACCTGCTGCAGGTTCCGAGTGCGCGATGGAACGGCAGTGCATGGGTGGACGAGACGGGCTACGAATACCCTCCTCAGGGTAGAGAGCCCCTTATTAATTGCCCCCGTACCATTGGTCTTGTATCGCAAGGGCTGGTGGTACACAGCCCTGAATCGCTCCAGTGCCTGCTTGAGCGCGATTGGTCCTGCGTTATTGTGGACGAAGCACATCGGGCGCGGCGTCGAAAATTGCCTGCACAGGATGAGCGTGGCCCGGCTATTCACAATCCCGAGACCGAATGTAACCGGCTCTACGCCTTTCTGTTCAAACTAGCCCGGAAGACCAGAACCATGCTCCTCGCGACGGCTACACCCGTTCAGCTGCATCCAATAGAAGCCTGGGATCTTCTCTATATTCTTGCGCAGAACAATCCCCACGTTCTCGGTGATATCGGGAGCTACTGGCTCGATCCGGAAAAAGCGCTCCCAGTCATGCTGGGCGAAACCGAACTGCCCCAGGAACCTGATGAAATCTGGCCGTGGCTCAAGAATCCCTTCCCACCGGCCTGGGAAAGTAAGGATGCGCGCAGTTTGCGCCAGAAAGCCCGCATGAACGACGAAGCTGCAGTCTTCAGCATGCCGTACCATACATTGGGGTCCATTGCGGAGACCCACGCGGCCGTGCTGGGATCGGTGTTCTCCGATCAACATCTGCCCTTTGTGCGGAGCATTGTGCGACGCACCAGGGAATACCTTGAAAACACCATTAACCCTGCCACAAGAGAGCCCTATCTCACACCAATCGGGCTCGAACTATATGGAGAGGACGAGCCGATCCCCATTACCGGCTATCTTGCCGAAGCCTACAGCGAAGCGGAAAATTTCTGCCGTGAACTTTCGTACCGAATCCGGGCGGCAGGTTTTTTAAAAACCCTGCTCTTACGGCGCATCGGCAGTTCTATAGAAGCTGGCCGCCGTACCGTAACCAGCATGTTGGCAAAGGCTACAGGAGACATTGAGGCTGAAGAAGAAACCGATACCGAAAATGGCGAAATTTATGATGACACGCTCTCGGCCCTTTATCCACTGACCAGTGGTGAAGCCGAAATCCTTATGCGCTGTAAAAGCCTGCTCGACAGTTCCACGGAAGAGGACCCTAAATGGGCAGTTATATTGAACTATCTAAAAGACAGAGGCTGGGCCGAAGAGGGTTGCATTCTTTTTTCCCAGTATTACGATACCGCCTACTGGATTGCGAAAAAGCTTTCGGGCACCATTTCCGATAGACCCGTGGGACTCTACGCAGGATCAGGCAAATCCATGCTCATCCACCAGGGCAGAGAGCTCAGAAAAGAGCGAGAAGAGCTCAAACACATGGTCAAATCCCACGAACTTACCATTCTGGTCGGCACCGATGCCGCAAGCGAAGGACTCAACCTGCAGACACTGGGCACGCTAATCAATATTGACCTGCCCTGGAATCCCACCAAGCTCGAACAGCGCAAGGGGCGCATCCAGCGAATTGGTCAGAAACGCTCAAAGGTAAAAATCCTCAACCTCAGGTACAAGGACTCCGTCGAGGACAGGGTCCACAATGTGCTCGCGGAGCGCCTGAAGGATATTTATAACCTTTTCGGCCAGATTCCCGACGTGCTCGAAGACGTCTGGATCGATATTGCGCTTGGCAAGCTCGAACAAGCCAAACGCGAACTCGACCGCCTCCCGCCCCGCAACCCCTTCGACACCCGCTACCAGCGCTTTAAGGAAATTCCCGATTGGGAGCGCTGCGCCGAAGTGGTTAATCGAATCGAGAAGTTGAAGAAGCTCAAGCGCGGATGGTGATGGGGTATTCTCACTGCCAAAGAGGTAGTACATCGAGTTTTTTCTACCAGTACTTTCTTAATATCCCAATCATAAATTGTCAGACCATAATCACTCAAGAAAAATCTGCCAAGGAAGGATACCAACTACCTTACGAGGTCGGTCTTTTCTGCATACCAGGAAAAATCGGGTGATTTGGTTTTCTTCCCGTAACGCCGTTAGACCCATTGGGTGTTTTTCCTGAGCGAGTGTAGTAGCTTTTACCTCGATTGCGATATCGTTGGCAACAATAAAATCATCTTCATAACCGGATTGAGAACACCACTATGAAAGCTGTACTGCCCGTTTGTGATAATCTAACCATGCTTTACGCTCCATAAACAAGTAATGCTCAAAAAACTCATCAAAATCAGCGCTTTCTGGAACAATAGGCGACAGATTTCGAAGGGCTCTCACAACACCGAGGTCGAAAAAAAAGAATTTTGGAGTCTGAATAGCTTTTTGCTTTATCGTAGCGGTATAAGGGGGCAATTCATAGCCAAGCATAGTATCTATCAGCACTTGCATCCAGAACATAACAGTTTGGCGGGGAACTTGTGCATCGTTTACGATATTCGTATCGTATATCATTCTGGCAGCCCATCTTCCGCCCCGGCGTGTCCAGCTTGTCCGCCGCTACGGAGCGTACTCCGGAAAAGTCCGCAATCATTGGAAGCAGGCTCATCAGCTCCGGATGCTAGCAAACCAGGAAGCAAAGCCCGCGGCGGTGGATTCAGACGAAGTGCCAGGGGCTAATGCCGGTTGCGGCGATCATTGAGGATCCAGCAGAGCTTGGCAAGATTATCGAGTGGGCGAAGCAACAGGAGCAGGAGCGGTCAGTTTGGCAACAAAAGCGCGGGAATACGAGAAAACCCCCGGCTTTTGGCAAAAAAACAGCCAGAAGTCTGCAATCACAGTTCCTATTAGCTTCTAACCTCTGGCAACAATTGCTGAGGCGCATCCGTAAGGCAAAGCTCTCTAGTTCTAACGATCCCCCCTCATCCCGAGCTTCTTCATCCGGCTCTGGAGGGTGCTGGGTTTTAGACCTAAGCGGGCTGCGGCGCCGTCGGGACCGTAGATTTTGCCGCCGCTGGCCTTGAGGGCTTGCCGTATGTGTTCCGCCATGGCCTCATTGAGGGGGCCGAGTCTTGTATCCTCCGTTCTGGGTGCATCAACCTGGGTGGAATCGGGGCTGGCGGCGCTTCTGAGGCCCGTGATATGTTCCGGCCGGATGAGGCCATCCACCGCAAGGATGCTGGCCCGCTCTATGACGTTTTTAAGTTCCCGCACATTCCCAGGCCAGGGGTACCGTTGGATCCTGTCCAGGGCTTCAGGGCTGAAGGTAAGAGCCTTCCGGCCTGAGCGTTCCCGAATTCTCCGCAAAAAGTAATCCGCCAGTACGAGAACATCCGAGGACCGTCGCCGCAGGGGCGGTAATTCGATGGGAAACACCGCAAGCCGATAGTACAGGTCTTCCCGGAACGTACCGGTTTCCACCGCCTGCTGCAAATTCACGTGGGTAGCCGCGATGATGCGGACATCAACATGAACCTGCTTTTCGCCCCCCACCCGTTCAAAGACCCCTTCCTGCAGGGCCCGTAGTAGCTTGGGCTGAAGCTCCAGGGGCAGGTCGCCGATTTCATCGAGGAAGAGGGTCCCCTGATGGGCGAGCTCAAATCGGCCCCGTTTTAGCGCCAAGGCCCCGGTAAAGGCCCCCTTTTCGTGGCCAAAGAGCTCACTCTCTGCCAGGGATGCGGTCAGGGCTGAACAGTTAAGGGGTACAAAGGGGAATCGGGCGCGGGGAGAAAGCCGGTGGATAGCCCTGGCAATTTCTTCCTTTCCCGTACCGGTTTCGCCCTGGAGAAGAACCGGCACGGAGGTGCTGGCCACTAATTTAACCGCGTCTAGAACCTGCCGCCATTCGGAGGATTCACCTACCAGATGGGAAAACACCTCCGATTCGGCAAGCAGCAACTGGTTCCGTTCCTGAAGCAGGCGGCTATTTTCCTGGGCCAGATTTTTGGATAGATCGAGCTGAATAAGGGCAATGGATATCAGTTTTGAAAGGGTTTCTACAAAACGTACCATGGCGGGGCTAAAGCGGTTGCAGGAGCGGTGGTCCAACGTGAGGAGCCCCACGAGTTCATCTTCTATCATAAGCGGAGAGACAAGACAGGAATGCTGATCGGGCAGTTCAAGGATATCGGCGTAGGTATCCACGTGGGCTTCATCGGGACTAAAGAGGTGTGCCCGTTTTTTAAAAATCACCGCCGCCAGGTCGGGCCGATCCTCCAGGGAAAGAACGTAAGAGCTCATGGCTCTGTTTGCCAGGGGACCCAGGGCCTTAATAACATGAAGGTTCTGGTTACCGTCATATTTTAGTATGACCGCAAGTTCATACTCTACCAGCTCCCTGAGGGCCTGCAGAATAGTTTCCAGCAAGCGGGAGCTGTCCATAATGATAGATTCACCGGTCATTCGGTACCTCCACCGATATTTCGGTATATACTATACCGATATTTCGGTATCACGGCAAGACCCGTTCATCATTATATTTTATATTATTATATTATATTGACTTAATAAACAATCAATACTTGGCATGGTATTTGCTATGTATGTCATAAACACCAGGGCGGTGCTCCATGATCACTGCTCCGGTGACCAAGGCGCTTTCCGTTCTGCGGAATTCTGCAAACATATTACAATGTAAGGAGTTTAATTATGGAAGAAAAACGCTTTTCTATGCCCCTTTTAGGGGACGATTTTCCGGAGATGGAGCTGGTAACAACTCAGGGTGTCCTTCATCTGCCCCAGGACCTTAAGGGCTCCTGGTTCCTGCTTTTCAGCCATCCCGCGGATTTTACCCCAGTCTGCACCACCGAATTTGTAGCCTTTGAACAGCACGCCAAGGAATTCCAGGATTTGGGCGTAAAGCTGATCGGCATGTCGGTGGATCAGGTATTCAGCCACATTAAATGGGTAGAGTGGATTAAGGAAAAGCTGGGGGTTTCAATTTCTTTCCCCATCGCTGCGGCTAATGATGCAATCGCGGAAAAGTTGGGACTCCTCCATCCCGGCAAGGGAACTAATACGGTTCGTGCGGTCTTTATCGTAGACCCCAATGGAAAGGTCCGGCTTGTGGTCTACTATCCCCAGGAGATTGGCCGCAACATCGGTGAATGTGTCCGCTCGGCCAAGGCGCTCCAAATTGCGGATAAAAACGGTGTGGCGGTACCGGCGGATTGGCCGAACAACAGTCTTATTAAGGACCGGGTGATTATCCCGCCGGCCAAGACAGTAAAGGACGCGGCGGAGCGGCTTAAAACCTACGAGGGCTACGACTGGTGGTTCTGTCATAAGAGCCTGTAGGCGCTCACCAGTTTTCATGAGTATACTTTACTCATGAACATAACCTTAGAATCGATAGAATCCCGCAGATCGGTGCGTTCCTTCACCGGGAGGCCCCTCAGCGGGGACCAGCGGGAGGCCTTGGAAACAGCCTTAGAACAGTCCGGGCCGTGCCCTTTTGGCTCTGTACCGCGATTTCGTATTGTGGAATCCGAATACAATACTGGAATAGGCTCTGGACGTATCGGCACCTATGGCATCATACGGAACGCACCCTGCTTTATTGTTGGGGCGGTAAAAACGACCCTCTACGGGTTTGTAGATTTTGGATATGCACTGGAAGGGATAGCCCTCTGGGCAGTGGGCGCGGGACTCGGCACCTGCTGGCTTGGGGGCACCTTTGACCGCTCCGGTGTGGCCGGTTCGATGAACCTGTCCCCTGACGAAGTGATACCCGCCATCATGCCCATAGGAGAGCCTGCTGAACGGAGGACCCTTATCGATGCAACCATGCGGGTACTAGCCGGTTCAAGAAACCGGAAACCCTGGGGGGAACTCTTTTTTGATAACCAGTTTGATGTCCCCCTGGTCGTTGCAGGCCCCTGGGCCCGGGTGCTGGAGGCGGTTCGCTCTGGACCTTCGGCCTCAAATAAACAACCATGGCGCTTTGTGCGAACCGGTAGTGCCGAAAAATCAGCGTTCCATCTGTTTCTTCATGAAGACCGCTCATACAACAATGCCATAAAGGGTATCCGCATCCAGGAACTGGACATCGGCATCGCCATGCGGCACTTAGAAGCTGCGGCCCTGGCCCTGGGACTGCCCGGCAAATGGGAGCGCCTGGAGACACCGCCGGTGGCTTACATGGAACCGCTGCGGTATTTCAGCAGCTGGATCATGTAGGTGAAGCACGGGCTCAGCGTCAAGCCCGGCTACTTCCGCTCATAGAGGCCGACCAGTTCCGCCTGGGCGAGAATATGGCCCTTCATGGCCCGTTCCAGG
>Ga0208461_1001349_pt1 | contig 22398 bp, 22 predicted proteins | sample AD_JPNTR4_MetaG_FD_184448 | JGI IMG/M metagenome (GOLD analysis project Ga0208461, IMG submission 184448) | Active sludge microbial communities of municipal wastewater-treating anaerobic digesters from Japan - AD_JPNTR4_MetaG (SPAdes) (version 2) | ecosystem: Engineered > Bioreactor > Anaerobic...
TACTTCCCTCTTTCTTTTGAAGAAAACCGAAAGCACAAGCATAATTAAAAACCTCCTTTGTTAATTCTGAAGGATCCTTTTTGTTTATATAAGTTTTATTCAACCAATTTAGTTTATTAGGCAAGAATACCGCGCCGCCTTTTTGAATCCTTTCTATAGAAAATTCTTTTATTAATCTATCCAAAGAAAATATTTCTTCATTAGAGGAAGAATGCCATCCTAAAAGAGCTAAGAAATTATCAATGGCTTCTCATAAATAGCCCTGTTTTTGATAATCTGAAATAGAAACAGTTAAATTATCTCGTTTACTAAGTTTTGTTCTATCCTCATTAAGTATTAAGGGTAAATGAGCATAAGCGGGTAAAGAAAAACCAAGCGCTTCTATTAAAGCTATTTGTTTTGGAGTATTGCTAATATGATCTTCGCCCCTAATAATATGGGTGATGCCCATTAAATAATCATCAACTACAACAGAAAAGTTATATAAAGGCTCGTCTCAAGATTTAGCAATAATAATATCGCCAATCAAACTGAGATCGGTTTTAATTGTACCCCTAATTAAATCTTTAAAACTTATTATACCTGAGGGCATTCTAAATCTAATAGTATAAGGCCTATTTTCTTTCAAATATTGCTGCACTAATTCTTCAGGTAAATCAGCACAATGACCACTATATCTTGGCGCTGTACCGCTAGCAATCATTTCCTCCCGCTGAGCTTTTAAATCGTCTTCTGTACAAAAGCAATAATAAGCCCGATTTTCAGCTAATAATTTTTTTAAATATTGCTTATAAATTTCCTTCCGTTCACTTTGGCGATAGGGACCAAATTTTCCCAAAATATCTGGGCCCTCATCTCAATTTAGATGAAGTCATCTTAATCCCTCAATGATATTTTCTTCATACTCCTTTTTCGATCTTTCTTTATCTGTGTCTTCAATTCTTAAGATAAAATCGCCACCATAATGTCTTGCAAAAAGAAAATTAAAAAGTGCTGTTCTGGCTGAGCCAACGTGAAGTAAGCCCGTAGGACTTGGAGCAAATCTTACCCTGGGATTCTCAATTTTTGAATTTTTTGGATCTGGTGTCATATTTAAAATATTAAATTTTAAAAATATTTAATTTATTATCTATATTTATTTACAATAAATTTTAAAATTTCCTCGCTAATAATATTAGCGGCATCAACTTTAGCAAATTCTTTTGCTTTCTGAGACATTAGTTCTAATTTCTGCGGATCATGAAGTAAATTTTTGATAGTATCAGAAAAAATACTTGCCTTAAGATTAGCTTGTTCCAATACTATTGCTCTATTACCCTTACTATACTCTAGAGCGTTTAACGTTTGGTGATCTTGACTGCTTCAAGGTAAAGGAATTAAAATTGCTGGTTTACCAAAGGCGGCTATTTCAAAAATGGAACCGCTCCCGCTCCTTGAAACTACCAAATCACTTGCTAAAAGACAATCGCGTAGCGAGTCTAAAGAAGGTGTATCCTTTTCCTCGAGAAATGGCACTAAATGATAATATTGCTTAAATTGCTCATCAATATTAAACTCCCTAAACATTACTTCAGCCTCCCTTCTCACTCTCTCATAATTATTTGGGCCCGATTGATGGATAATTTCAACTTCATTAATTAATAAAGGTAAGGAGTCTAATACTAAATCATTAATAGTTTCAGCCCCTTGAGAACCGCCTAAAACAAGAACACAATTTCTGTTAGGCTCTAACCCTAAAGATTGCTTCACTATTTTTATATCTATATTTTCATTTTCTTTTGGCTTCAAGAAGCCTCTAAGGGGGTTTCCAGTTAATAAATAACGCTTTGTTAAAAGATATTGAGAGGTAATTTCAAAAGAAATAAAAGTCATAATACTAAATCGCGAAAACATCTTATTTACCTTACCAGGTATACTATCTGACTCGTGAATAAAAATGGGAATTCTAAATAAAGTAGCAATAAAAAGAGTGGGAAAAGAAGCAAAACTTCCTTTGGCAAAAATCACGTCTGGCATTATAACAAAAAGATATCAAAATGTTTCAAAAAAGCTTCAAAGAAACAAAAAGAAGTTTTTAATATCTTGCAAAATATCATTAAAATTAGAGATTTTATAAAATTTCGCCGAATGAATTACTTTGATAGGAATGTCTTCCCGTTTAAGATAGTCAAGTGTAAAATCTGGAGTACCAAAATAAATAAATTCTAAGCTTAATTCCTGCTTCTCAAAATCAGGAACATATTTTTTTAATTCTCGCAATACTGCTACTAGAGGAAAAACATGGCCACCAGTACCACCTCCGGTTAATACTATTCTAATTTTCAAATTTGGTTGAATAAATTTCATAAAAATCGTTCTATTTAATTTATTTAATTATAAATGATTTTTAAGACGAATATTGTTTAAAATGCCCAAACTTCACAAAGTCACCGTCATAAGACTACCACCATAGCTAATAAAAGGTAGCGGCGTACCACTTAAAGGCAACAAACTACTCGCCGAAAAACAATGAATGAATGCCTGAATAGTAATTCAGCTAATAAGTCCTAACGCCAAAAGAGAGCTAAATAAATTCTGACTATTCCTTACTAGTGAAATACCACTTAAAAAAAATAAAAAATAAAGCATAACAGTAATAAATGAACCAATAAAACCAAATTCTTCACCAATAACAGCAAAAACAGTATCGGTATAGCTCTCAGGCAGATAATTATATTTTTGGCGTGATTGACCAAATCCCTTACCCAACCAGCCGCCACTACCTAAACCAATTTTTGCCTGATAAGGCTGATAAGTCTCGGCGATATTTTTATTAGAAGGATTAAGAAAAGCTTGAATTCTCCTGATACGATAGTCAACACAATTTTCTCCCTCTCGGCAATGAAAACGAGGCACTATTAATAAAAAAACAGCTAAAACTAATGCCAAAATAATACCTGCAATAATAAGATGGCTAAGAGAAGCACCACTATAAAAGTAGAGAACTAAAGCGACTAAAGACAGTAAAATGAAGGTACTTGTAGATGGTTGACTTAAAAGAATCAGCCCAATTAAAATTAAATAACATAAAAATGGTAAAGTTGTTTTAGTAAAACTTTTGAGCTCAGATTCGCTTTTATTACTTAAAATGGCGGCTACCAAAACAATAAAAGTAATTTTCAAAAATTCGGAAGGCTGAATAGTAATTGGGCCTACTACTATTCATCTATAAGCCGTGCCTGCTTGAAGTGAAAACTGTGGAATAAAAGTTAATAATAAAAAGATAATATTTAGAATAAAGAGAAACAATGAAATTTTTTTCAATGTTCTATGATCAAAAATAAAAGAGAAAAACACGAAACCAGGTAAGCCGGCGATGACAATATATGCCAATTGTTGTTTAACAAAATGAAGAGGATCATTAAATTTTTGCTGCCCAATCACCGAGGAAGCGCTTGCTAAAATAATAAGACCTCCTATCAATAGAATTCACGTTACCGGTACAAAAATTTTTGAGAAACGAGTATCTTTCATAATAATATCCTAATTAGAATTATACGACAATTTTAGTAGAAAAGCAAATAGAATTTTATAAATTTGCTGCTGTTTGATCAATAATTTTTTGCGAGAACTTGCTAATTTTATTTACTATATTTTCTAACTCATCATCGGAATTAAAATAAATTGCTATTTCTCCCTTATCTCCCTTTCTCTTAATAGAAACTTTGGTATCAAATACTGACTCTAATTTTTCTCTGAGTTCCAAATCCTGAGGATTAAACGAGTCCCCCAATCTTTGCCGCACGTTTTCATTTTTATGGGGTACATAGTTGGCTAAATATTGGCGGCTAATTTGTTCAGCTTCTCGACTACTTAATTGCTTAGAAATAATCTCACCCAAAAGTGCCCTCTGCTTTTCCATATTGGGCAAAAGTAAAATAGCCCTAGCGTGACTTTCAGTAATTTTTCCTTCCTCTAATGCTTTTTGAGCCTCAAAAGGTAATTGAAGCAATCTTAAAGTATTAGCTATACTTTCACGACTTTTACCAACTTTTTTACCAACCATTTCTTGGGTATAACCGAATTTATTAATTAATTGCATATAAGATTTTGCTTTAGCAATTGGATTTAAATCTTCTCTCTGAATATTCTCTACTAAAGCTATTTCTAAATTTAACGATTCGCTATTAATGTCTTTGATAATTACTGGCACAGTTTTCATACCCAAGAATTGAGCAGCTCTTAATCTACGTTCGCCAGCAATTAACTGATACTCTACGTCTATTCCGTTGGGTGTTTCCTTCTCAATTCTTTGAACTATCAAGGGCTCTAAAATACCATACTCATTAATAGAGGTTGCCAGCTCTTCAATGGCCTGCTGAGAAAATTCGCGACGTGGTTGATAAGGATTTGGTTTAATTTTTTCCGTCTCTATCTGAAAAATTTGGCTATCCAAAGTTAACAAATTTACTTTAGATTTTTGCTCTAATTTATCCGCATTATCACTGTCTAATAATTGAGATGCTGGATCACTTGAACCCAACAAGCTGCCCTCTGAAGATTTGACAATGATACCCTCATTAGGCAATAAAGGTGTTATCTTTGATTCCCCTTGTTCCAATAGGTTTGCTGGAGTTTTAATCTCAGAGAAAATCAAAGAATTAGTGTCGGGTTGTTGACAAGATGTATTATCAAAGTTATCTAAAGGAACATCTCCTACTATTTTTGACGCCCCGTTATTAGAAGTTTCATTATTTTGTTGCTCTGAATAAAAAGAAGAATAATCTAAATTAGCCATCATAAAAATTTAATTTTAGTTTAATATTGAAAATATTATAAAGGGAAAATGCTAGTTATTAAATAACTAAAAGTAAACAATTTTTAGAGCACTCATCCTCACATAAATCAAGCAGTTGATTTGTTCCCTAGGCATTCGCGCTACTCGTGCCCAGGGTGGGACTCGAACCCACAAGATTTGGAAATCATAAGATTTTGAGTCTTACGCGTTTACCAATTTCGCCACCTGGGCAACCTTTATAAGTACTAAATAATTATAGCATAAAAAGGTCTTAAGATGCAAGCTTGTTAAGATAAAACACAAAAATTTAGACATATATTACTATAAGGATAGAGTTGAAATTTATTGACTATTTATGCTATACTAAAATAACACTAAATATTAAATATGAGCAATTGATATCGTCTTTTTATAGCCATTCCTATTCCTCAAGGGCCCCAAAACCAACTAATACAATACCAAAAGAATAAGCTTGATTCTTTTATCTTCAGGCCAATAGCTCCAAATAACCTTCATTTAACTATAATTTTTTTAGGGGCCACTAAGCCTGAATCTCTAAAAAATATTACACTAGCAATTAATGTGATTACTACCAAAACAAAACCCTTCTCCTTTATACTTAAAGATATTAATTATGGACCAGATCCACATCATCCACGTCTTGTATGAATAGAAGGACCAGCTAATAAAAATCTTCAACTGCTCAAAGACTCCTTAGAAAAAGAATTGAGTAAATATAGCAATATTAATTTACATATTACCAATAGAAGCATGAAGCCTCATATTACTTTGGCCCGAATTAAAGATATTAAACAAATTCCACCGGCTTCTTATATTAATGAAGATCTTCCGCTGGAAATTTTCGCCACTAAAATTATTTTATTCGAAAGTAAACTTCAAAGAAGCGGTGCTCAATATACGCCACTTTATCAAAGTGACTTTAAAGAATAAAAAATTTTGGTCCATCTTTAATGGTAATTTTAAATATCAGGATATGTTTATTATTGACGTTTTACCTTTAACTAATCTTCCGCGCCAAGAATCGCAAATTCTTTCTTATTTTTATAATTCCCCTCTTCCCCAAGGATCAATAATTTCTGTCTCTTTAAGAAACAAAGATATTATGGCAATAGTTGTAGAAAGTTATCCAGTAAATAAAGCAAAATCATACTTGAAAAAAACACATTTTTCACTAAAGAAAATTAATAAAATATATACAGTAGAGAGCTTTGTTGCTCCTTATTTTTTTGATTTAATCAATTTTACTTCAGAATATTACTTTGAGAATTTATCGTGAGTAGCAAAAATTTTTCTTCCCAATAATTTGAAATCGCTTATTCAATATTTAGCTAAAGAAAAAAATATAATAGTCAACTTAGATCATTCAGATATAGCGTCGATTAATTTGGATGATAAACAACTAATTTTTCCAGTAAGTATATATGAAAAAATAAAAGAAACTATTAAAAAACAGCAGCAGATTTTAATTAGTGCACCCACAGAGCAACATCTCAGATTTTATTATAATCATCTTAAAACTATTTTTCCAGAAAATTTAATTACTCCAATTTATAAGTCTCCGAGAATAAAACAATTTAATAAACACTGGCTACAAATTCTGAGAAACCAAACAAAAATTATTCTTGGCTTACGTTCTGTTTTTACTTACCCTTTTAGCAATCTTGGACTAATCATTATTTTAGATAGTAATAATTCCCTATATAAATCTTGGGATCAACGCCCGTTTTATAATACTGAGGTTATATTAAAATGACTAAGCAATCATTTAAATATTCCCATATTAATACAATCTGATAATCTTGACAAATCTTTATACGAAGCACTGAATTTGCCATATAAAAATCAACTTATTATTCCTCCACAAAATAAGCCGCAAACAGAAATTATTATTCACCAATATTTTAAAGAAAAGCCCAATAAAAGAAAATATCTGTCTCCATTGCTATTACGCAGTATTCTTCAAACTATAAAAAAACAAGAAAAATCAATTTTGTTTCTGAATAAAAAGGGCTGGGCGCGCTCTTTGATTTGCGAAGATTGCGGCTATATTTATCAATGTAAAAACTGTGATATTCCCCTCGCATTTCACAAAGAAGATGATAATAAAAATTATCTCGTCTGTCACCGTTGCGGCTATAAAGAAAAAGCGCCTACCGTTTGTGGCAATTGTCAGAGCTATAAAATTAATATGCTAGGAGCTGGCGATGAGAGAATAGCAGAAGAGCTTCAAGGATTATCCCGCCAATATAACTTTAGATTTAGACGCCTAGATAGTGAATCAAAAATAGATGACATTATACAAACCATTCAAGAATTTAATAATAAAAAAATTGATATTATTATTGGTACAGAAATTATCCTTAAACCTCAACTTGAACCCTCTAACTTAGTTGGTATAGTTAATATTGATGATCTATTTACTTTTCCTGATGCCCGCCAAGAAGAAAAAATTATGCGTTATTTAGTAAAACTCAAACAATTAGCCAAGGACAAATTTATTATCCAAACAGTACAAAAAGACAATTATTTGTTTCAAATAATAAAAAATAATGATTATGATTTATTTTGAAAAAACGAGCTTTTTTATAGAAACAAATATTCTTGGCCTCCTTATAGCCAAATCATAAAATTAACTTATAAAAATAAAGACATCAATAAATGCCGAAAAGAATCGGCAAAACTCTTTAATGTACTAAAAAGTTTTTTAGACAAACATTCTATTTATAAAAACTTTTTTATTGTTTTAAATCCGGCACCATCTTTTATTGAAAAAAATAAAAGTTATTACCAGTGAAATATTATTATCAAACTCAAACTAAATAAGCCATTTTTTATTACCAAAAAAGAATTGATAATAAGAAATATGCTTTTAAATAATGTCCCATCAAATTGAATCATTGATGTCGATCCTATAACTATGCTCTAATAATTAACAACACTTAATAACTTTACTCAATCTATTTAATCCTTCTTATCTTTTTACTGTCCGCCATAATTATTAATTGCTCTCTGAATTTTGTAAATGCACTTATCTAAATTGTTTAAGATATCAACTTCGCGCAATCTAATAATTTTTCAGCCACCCTTCTTTAAAAACTTATCCTTGATTTTATCTTTTCTCTTTTGAATTGATGTAGCGTGAGCTTTCTTATTATCGCATTCGATAGCAATTCTCCCGTCTCGACAAGGAATAGCGAAATCTAAACAAAATCTTTTTTTATTAATTGAAATATAATATTGACTAAAGGCCTTAATACCTCGTGCCTTCAAGGCGCCACAAACAATTTCTTCAATCGGCGGTACATTATAAAGCTGTAAAATATTTTGTGATTTTAAAAGATGATCTAAAGTAGTAAAAGCAAAAGTAATGCGCCGTGCTGCTTGAACATTGTGAATAGTATGGGGCAATTTTTGAATCTTACCAATTTTGACTTGAAAATAATGATGCTCAGCGTGCGGATGCGATCACTCTCGAGGCAATAGCTCTTTTCTTTGCTTAATAGTTTTATAATCAATTACTTTTGCAAAATATTGAATTTTCTTTCCTTCTTTACCGAAAGAAAGAGGCTGGTAAAATGCTAAATATTGAAATTGGCGTTTAGGGGCATAAGCCACAGGAATCCGATATCACCTTTCTCGAAAAAGAATATCCCTGTCTCTTTTGCTTTTGAGTACTCCGATTAATACTATCTGTTTATTTTCATTCCTTTTTTCTCTAGATCCTATCATAAATATTAATACTTTTTATGTTGTCTAAAGGCAGAATTCAAAAATATCATAATACAACGAAAAAATTAGGGTTGAAATAATTCTTCTGGTAAAAATTGTACTTTTTTTACTGCTGGAAATTGTTTAGCTGTTTTTTCAATTTGAGTCCATAAAATTTTTACTCTACAGGAGCCACCACTTGTTTTATTCATGGGGTCAGAAAATTTTAAAGTCAGAGTACCCTCTTTGTTCAAACTGGCTTCTTTTAAAATAAATCCTTCCAAAGGAAATTCGGTAGTAATACCATTTTTAATATCATCTTGAGTTAAATTTTCTTTACCTTGGAGCAAAAGTTTTATTGTGTCCTGGATAGGGGTTTTAGTTATTGGTATGTCTCTTGCTATCGCAACCAATCCGTCTTCTGAGCATTTGATATTACCATTTTCATCTTTATCTTTTTCAGGATTGTAATAATAAAGTAAAACTTTTTGTAATTGTGATTGATGTTGAGACAATTGAAATTGTACCGGTAGCTCAAAAATTTTTTGTTTTTGAGACAATCCAGACGGATTATCGCTCAAAAATCTTAAAACACCATTCTGAATTGTGGGTTGAGTAAAAAATAGTTCTCCAGAAAAGGGAATAAACTCTTCTGACATTCAATCTTTTTGAGCTTTTAAAATAGTTTGCCCCAAAAAATTTTGTTTTTCATCATATAATTCTGCTTTAAATTGAGCTTCAAAATATCAAAAACCCTTGGCTTGACCTTCTATTTTTAGCGGGCTAGTAATTATATCATTAGGCTTCGGTGATATAATTATAATCCCCTCTTTTTCTTCGGGGCAAAGAGCAAACTCGCACTTTGGGCCTATACGGCTCACAGAAGAACCATCAAGGCATGCTTTTGCTTCTTGAGTACAAACGATTGGTTTATTTTGTTTTTCGTTTCAAAAATACAAATAGCCAAATATTAGAATGGCCATCATTATAACACCAACTCAAATTATCTTATTTTTTCCCATATTAAATTATTAAATTTTGATTTTTTAAATTTTTATGAATTAGTTTAACGTCTTTCAAATCTCTTTGCCTCCCCATTCTTGTTCTTCATTATTCAATAAGCTCTAAGGGTGCAAAATTCAAACCGTGAATAATTTCGGCCATCTTTGTTAATTGATCTAAAATATGAAATTTAGCTCCACCCGTATAAGCAAGAAAAATTTCAATATCGCCTATTTTAATCATATTTTTATTTGAAATTATTTTTTTGTTTTTGTTCGTGTTTTATACATTTGGAGTCATTCGTCTACTAGTGGTCAACCATTAAATTTTTTGCAAGGAAATTTTTTACAATCTTTTGAACAAATATTAATTTTATTATTAACTGCACATTCTAAAACAGGGCAATTGGCACCAATGCTTTTTAAGAATTCTACACTTTTTTTAGTTTTATTACATCCTGTACAAATTTTTTTAATATAAAGACCACAAGTGGAACAACAAATTCCACATGCACCTATTTTCACTCTTTGATTCATATTATTATTTATTGTTATATTTTTAAATATTTCTACTGCTATTGATAGCGACCTTAAATATATTGATTCTCAAAAGATTTGTACGTACAAAAATTAATTGGCGATATTTTAGAAAAATTTTTCTGGCTGGTAACCATTGAGAAAATCACTTGCTTTCATTATTATTTTTCCTTCGGGCTGTACTAATAAGAGCTCTAAAAATCCATCGAGGCAAGCAATAATTAAGCGACGCTGAAAATTAAAAGTTTTGCCCGGAAAAATATTTTGTTTGGCTCATGAAAAATCAGAAGGCGGTGTGAAAGGAAAAGCTTTATAAATCTTTAACATTTTTTGCTGATTATTATGAATAAAAAAACTATAAACTCCTGGCTCCCTAAACAAAGCTCTAATTTTATTATAAACATTAAAAACGTTACTATTCCAATCAATTTTTCCGTCATTAAAAGTAAATTTTTTTGTTAAAGAAGCCTGGGTTTCATCTTGAGGTTTTAAAACAACTTTGCCTTCTAAATAAAGAGGTAAAAAATTAGCGACCAATTTGACACCGAGCTCTGCTAACCTGTGTAATAAAGTCTCATAATCATCCTCGTATTGGATTTCCAAAGATGACTGAGCAATAATTGGGCCATGATCAATAAACTCATCAATAATAAACAAACTAACTCCAGTTTCTTTTTCACCATTAAGCAAAACAGTTTGGATCGGGCTCGGACCACGATATTTGGGCAAAAGAGAAGGATGAATATTTAACAATCCAAAAGGATGAACTTTTAAAACTTCTTTTGGAAGAATCTTACCAAAAGAAGCAACCACTCCTGTTTGGCATTCTCTTTCTTTTAGTTTAATTAAAAAATCAGCTGCTTTTAAATCATCGCCATACAAAACATCTAAATTATACTGGCGCGCTAAAATTTCAACTAAATTGGGGGTAATGATTTCTTTGCGGCCGAGTGGTTTTGGAGAAGTAGTAACAACTACCTCAGGCAAGATCTTTTGTTCTACTAAAGTCTTTAAAACTAAAGCAGAAAATTCAGCATTACCTCAAAAACTAAATTTCATATTTTGAATTTAATGATTTTGGTGTTTGATAGTGCAAATTTTTAGCTTTATCCACAAACAAAATACCATCTAAATGATCAATTTCATGCTGAATAATACAAGCTTCAATATCAGAAAACCTCCACTTCCTTCTATTTTTACTATTTTTTTCTAAAATTATGCCTTCAACGGTAATTTTTTTTGATCTTTCCACCTCACCTCATCAATTTGGCAAACTTAGACAACCTTCTTCAACTTCAATAATCTCAGAAGACATTTTTTTAATAATGGGGTTGATAAAAGTAAATATTTCTTTTGTTTCTAGATCCTCAAATACAAACATCCTTAAGGATTGCCCAACTTGAGGTGCTGCTAAACCAACACCATTATTTTCTTTGAGCGTTTCTTTCATTACTAAAGATAGCTGTCAAATGTTCTTATCAATTTTTTCTATTTCTCGAGATTTCTGACGCAATTTTGGGTTATCTTTACCTACTTCAATTTTCATAATAAAAATTTAGCTGCAAATTTAAATTAAATTTTAATCTTACTCTTGAAAGACAAAAGCCTCATATTCAAAAAACTTTGCTTCTTTACTTTTTCAAGCATCTTTATTAAGACCAGCTTTAAGAGATAATTGTTCCAGAAATTCTTGAGGTTTGTCAATTTCTTCTCAAACCTGTGGCAAAAAAGTAGCGCGAGCTCCTTCACAATCTAAAACAAGGCCGGGTTTATTTCTTGCTAAATAATCCAAAAGCTCTTTTGGATTATTTACTTTCAGCGGCTTTAAGGGAGATAAAATAGAAATTTCTATTTTAATATCGTCTAATTCTTGCCGGTTTACGGGAACAAAACGAGGATCAAAAAGAGCACTCGATAAAGCATTTTCAATAACTGATTGAATAATTGATTTCTGCGGCTCCAACGAGCCAATACACCCACGTAGCTCTCCATTCTTTCAGAGGGTAACAAAAACTCCTCTTTTTTCCAAAAATTTTTTTGAAATAATATCTGATTCTCGCAAAGGAAAAATTTCTTGATATTGAAAATAGTATTCTAAAGCTCTACGCGCTAAATTTAATAAAAATTTTTGTTCTTCCTTGGTTAAATTATCTTGCATCATAAAAACATTTATAATTTATTGGTATAATACAGAGGCATAACCGACCACGGCTTCCTTATTTGCTGAGGCTTGAGCACTAGTAGTATAAAATAGCAATTGTGGTTGTCACTTTCTCTTCAAACTAATTTTCATTAGCGCCGCAATTCCAATCTTTCCACAAGCATCACCAACTTTTCAAAAACTCTCGATATCATTATCTAAAAGAGCATCAAGAGTGATTTTATCCTGACGACGAGCATCGGCTTCTTTGAGATAGTGGCTTAAATCAGAGCTGATAATAAGAAGTGTGTTTTCATCAATCGCTGGCTCTAAAATCCGAGTAATATCTTCATAAGATGCCTCCCCAATTAGAGCTGGATAAAGAATAAATTTATGCCCAAGATATTGCAAAAATGGCAGTTGAACCTCTAAAGAATGTTCTTCAAAATGAGCTGCCTCTGAAACCAAAATTTGGTGCTCCAACAATTCATTCAAATCTCTTGCTTCGCTTTTGCCTAAAGGCGTCTCCCATATTGATGGAGGGCAAGAAGCAAGCCCTTTAAAATAGAAGTGATGGCTTGGGCCCAAAATAATTATTCTTTTATATGAGAAATCTTTAATGGCCTTATAACCATAAGCTGCGGTTTGACCAGAATAGATATATCCAGCATGAGGAACAATTAAAGCTCTTGGTCTATGATCTATGTTTATCGGAGCCACTTCTTTAAAGAAAAAATCAAGCATTTCCATAAGCTCTTTTCTGTCTTCAGGATAAAAACTGCCAGCATATTGTGGTAATCTTCTTATCATTTTCTTTATTTATAAATTATTAAAGTGACCGCTGATTAAAAAACCACAGTTTGGACATTTACTATTCAAAAGGCCGTTTTGTAAAATATCGAACCCCCTCCTTTTAATTAACAAATGCTGACACTTAGGACAATAGGTATTATTTCTATCAGTTTCTATATTACCAATATAAATATAATTTAAACCCGCTTCCTTACCAATCTGATAAAATTTTTCTAATGTTTCTTTAGGCGTTATAGGATAATTTAACATTTTATAAGCGGGGTAAAAAGCACTGATGTGCCAGGGTATATTTCTATCAATTCCGGCAATAAAATCGGCAATGTTTTTTGCCTCTTTTTCAGAATCATTTTCTTGTGGAATCACCAAGGTGGTAATTTCCTCTCAAATATTTAATTCCTTAATTCTCTTAATATTCTCTTTTACTGGCTCCAAATGACTATGACAAATCTTTACATAAAATTGTTCTTGATAGCTCTTTAAATCAATATTTGCGGCGTCTAAATAGGGAGCAATGGCGTCTAAAACCTCTGAAGACATATAACCATTAGAAACAAAAATATTTCGAATGTTATATTGCTTCGCTTTTTTCATTACTTCTAAAGCATATTCTACAAAAATAGTTGGTTCATTATAAGTATAGGCAATAAATTTAATATGGTGTTCTCTGCAATATCATATAATATCATCTGCAGTCATAGTCTCGCCCCAATAATCTAGTTCTTTTATTTTTGGCAGCTGAGAAATATCAAAATTTTGGCAAAACTCACAACTAAAGTTACACCCATAAGTACCGAAAGAAAAAGCTACTTCTCCTGGATAAAAATGATATAAAGGTTTCTTTTCTATGGGGTCGATATTAGCACTAACAACTTTATTAAAGACTAAGAGATATAAGTCATTATCAATATTTTGTCTAACACCACAAACACCAGTTTTACCCTTACTTATTTTACAAAAATGATTGCAAGCATGGCATTCAATAATACTATTGTTTAAGTTTTTATAAAAAGTAGCCTTTTCCATTTTAAGAATCTTATTAATGATATTTAAAAAAGTTCTGTATCTCTCGCTGATTAAAAGTATTTAAGATGTTAGGAACTTCGGCTCAACCCCTTCTCGCTTGATAAACTCCATATTTCATAAAATTGAGCTGATCGATTTGGTGACTATCACTGTTGATAATTAATTGAATTTTATTATGAATCGCTTCTTTAATACTGACATCATTTAAATCCAACCTAAAAGGTGAAGCGTTAATTTCCAAAATGGTTTTAGTCTTTTGGCAAGCGTCTATAATTGCTTCTAAATCAACTTCATATTCTGGCCTTTGATTAATAAGCCTTCCTGTAGGATGCCCTAAAATATCCACGTTGGGATTTTTAATGGCTTTCACAATTCTATTTGTCTGTTCTGTCTTTGATAATTTAAAATGCGAATGAACGCTAGCTATTACATAATCTAGCTCTTTTAACACTTTATCAGAAATATCTAAAGTTCCATCTTTTAAAACATTTGCTTCACAACCATGAAAAATGAAAAAATCAATTCTCCTTTTTTGAAGTTCGTTATTTATTTTCTCAATTAATTTATGCTCTTGTATTAATTCTTCTTCGCTTAAACCATACTCTATTTTTAAATAATTAGTGTGGTTGGAGATACCAAGATATTTATAACCGAGCTGCTGAGCTAAATTGATATACTGATAAATAATTTCTTTTTCTTGCTGACCATCAAACACAAATTTATGACGCGGCGTATGTATATGAAAATCTCCACCGATATCAGATAAATTTACAAGGCGAGGCAATCTATGCTCCTTCGCCGCCTCAATTTCTCCTGTATTCTCGCGCAACTCTGGTTCAATATAATCAAGCCCTAATTTTGAATAGATGGCTTTTTCAGAATCAACGGTAATTATCTGCTCTTTATTATTTTTGGTTTTAAAAAGTCCATATTCATTTAACTTATAACCTTTCTTCATAACAAGCTCGCGAAGTTTAATATTATGATCTTTTGAGCCAGTAAAATATAACAATGCGGCTGCATATTCACTATCCTTCACCAAGCGAATATCAACATCAAAACCCCACTGACTCAAGAAAGAAACTTTAGTCTCGCCTAAAGCTCAAATTCTCACGGGTTTTAACTTTGCTAGAATATTTTTGAAAGTAGTTTTTAAATTAGAACTTTGACTAGCGACTAAAATATCCATATCACCAATCGTTTCCTTTTTTCTTCTAAAAGAACCAGCAATATCAATGCGCGAAAAAGCCTTAGTACTTTTTAAAAAATTTTCTAATTTTTTTCATTTCGACTCAATTTCAGCGAACAAATACCTTTTTGGCTCTTTCTGAAAATTCAGATTTTTTAAAATATTTTCTTCGGATTTGGCTCCAAAACCTGGTAAATTTCTGATTTGACCATTAAGAGCAGCTTTTTCTAAATCATCTCGCGTTTTTATTTTTAAATATTGATAAAGATTATAAATAGTTTTGGGTCCAAGCCCTTCTATGTCTATTAAGTTGAAAATATCCACGGGAATTCTTTTTTGATATTCATCAAATTCCTTAATGTGCTTCGTTTTAATATATTCCTCAATTTTTTTTGCAATACTCTCACCTACTCCAGAGATTTCTTTTAGCGCAGCTAAACCACCGCGCGAATAAATATCTTGAACATCCTCTGTCATTGTTTGAATAGCTTGAGACGCTTTTTGATAAGCCTGAGGCTTGAATGGAACATTTTCCATTTCTAAATAATAAGACAAGGCTCTTAAAATATTGGCTATCTCTTCATTCATAGTCGAAATTATAATAAAAGGTTAGCTTCATTAATAATCTTATTTAATTGAGCAATTGGTATATTATATTGAGAAGCAAATTGTCGGGAATTTATTTTTGCTAAATCATGAATTGAAGATATCTTTGCGCGATAAAAGATAGAGGCTAAAAAACTATTCACTGAAGGTAAGATCGTTAAAGGATAAAACTTTTCTTTTTCAATATAGTATTCCAAACCTCCTTCTTTAGGATAACGCCAGCCCAAAAGATTGATTCCTACACAATTTGCATATTTAATAGCTTTAGAAGAAAATTTGGTATTAGTAACTAATAATCTTCTCGCCTCAATTTTTTTACTTTTTAAAGAACGAATGTAGCTGCCTTTTAACAAATCAAGAAAACTGGCATAAGCAATTAAAGCAACATTAACATCAATCTTTTGATTGTCATTATGATATTTACACTCGGCTAAATAAAACATCCTTTCTTTCTGTGCAATAAAATCTATCTCATATTCAATACAACAACCACGAATAACGACATTAGACTTAGTAAAATACCCATATTTTGTGAAAAGTTCGGCCACAAATAGCTCAAAAGGAAATCCCGATGGCCCTAATTTTTTTATTGCTTCTTTTAACCCATATCTAATTCCGGCTTTTTTTTCTTCTTTTAATAAAATACTTTGGATTTGCTGAAAAATTTCTTTAGTGGTTATGCCATCATAAACCGAAGACATTATTTGAGAAGTAACTTTTTGAGCCAATTGTTTACTCGCACCACTTCTTCTAGCGCTCTGATAAATTTTCTTTTGAGACAAAGGCTCTCTTTCGCCTAAACTATTTAACACCTCCATAGCCATAAAGTTTTTACTTTAGTACTTAAAGTTCTATTTGTAATGAATAACATTACTACCAGGAGCTAATTCATAGACCGCTTCTTGTCATTTTCAATCATTATTTTCATCAGCTTTAGTGCCCATATATTGACGAATGGTATGCGTTTCCGGATCACATTCAAAACTTAAAATTAAACCTTCGGCCTCGCATCTGACAAATCAGCTATATGGCCTTTCAACTTCTTGACCAGCAGCATTCAAATCCACAAAGGGTAATCAGATTAAATCTTGGTTTCTAATATCATAAGATAAAATAGTATATTTTGTACCTGTAGCTGCTGGCTCTAAATCAATATAAGAACCCATGTCAACAATAAATTCAGGATTATTATCGCCGTTGATATCCAAAACTTGAATAATCTGAGGGATTTTATCAATATAAACTCCATCATTACCATTAGAGAGAATTAAAATATCTTTAATTTCAGTCTCACCATTAAAATCAGGGCCAAAAAGAATAACGCTGCTAAAATGTCTCTGATCAGAATAAGCAAAAGCAGCAATTAGGGGCGCATCTTTTCAATAAATGTTTTGTTTTCGTATATTATAACCCTCTTGAAATCTCGGAGGTGTAAATCCTAAATCCTCAAGACTAATATTCTCGGGAGATCAACTTCTAATATTAGCCTCGAGCCGTGTCTTTTCTTTTAGCACAGAAGCTCCGATTCATAAAACAAATAACAAAATAATAATTAAAAGATAGGCAAAATAAGATTTTTGACTTTTCATGGTTTTGGGCTTATTTATTAAAATATATCATATAAATAATTATATAATTTATTTTTTAAAAAAGCAAGTCATTTTTGTTGTTTATCTAAAAACCAAAAAGCCATTGCTATAGTCCGAATACTTTCTTAATATCGTCTGGTATCGGAATTTCAGCCTTTTTAGGGCTAATGCCGGGATAACGCCAAGCACTAATAATGATAATTTGAGGCTTCAATGCCTGAATGAAGGTCAACTCATCTTCAGACAATTTTTGAAGAATATCTGCTTCATCTCCTTTTAATAATTGTTTTGCTCTTCTTGTTTTTTTCTTAATTTGATACATTACTCAAATCTCCTGAGGTTTTTTTGAAGAGCCAGTAAGTTGCATAGAAGCAAAAGTATCCAAAGCAACCCCTTCTTCTACTCTATGAGGAAATTTAATGACTCTTTTAACGCGGCTTGGCGGAATATTGTAAAAGGCCATTTTTCCTTTTACATGATTTGTTCAATAATATTTTGAATCATTGACTGGCAATTTAAATTGCACCATAATAAAATAATTTGAAATTAAGTATTGGTTTTTAAAAAGCTAGAGCGTCTCTATTAAATGCTTAAATTTTTAAATTCATCTTTGTACTTCAATATAATCTTCTGTACTGCTATTTTAATATCCTTTGTCTCTTGAAGTTCTTTTTGAATTTCTTTACTCAGATTCTGAAAAAATTCCGGATTTTTTAAGAACAAATTCATTATTTTTTCTCGATCCTCTTTGGGCAAATCCTTTAATTGCTGTTGTAATATTTTTTTAAACAAAAATTGAGGAATCATTATTATAATTTAATTTTTAATTAAGCGTATCGTGCCAATAAATTTTTGTAATATGAAACTGATTACCCATAGTATAATTATGTTTAATTGGATATTTTTTCTTACTACTATTACTAATAGCCACTTTATGACCTCAATAAAATCCAATGTGGCTATGAGAGCGTTTCTTCTTGCTATTGGGCTCTCAAATAATAACCGCGCCTTGCTTTAATATTTGAATTGGATATCAACCTGATTTTTTCATATCTTTTTCAAGCCCAGAAACAGTCATATGAATATCTGTGCTGAGCTTCATTAAATATAAAATAGCAGAAACAAAAAAGGCGCAAGAAAGAGCTCCACCCCTTGTAACATCGTAAATTTTATTGTTTTTTTTAAAATAAGCGCTCCTAAACATTTTAGAGCCAAGACTATTTTTAATGATTGTTAAATATGTTTTTTTCACTAATATTTGGTCTCTGTCCATAACAATGAATTGATTACAAAAGTAAATACCCCACAAAGCTGAAAACAATAACTACTGTTGTACTTTCTAAAAGTTTCAGAGCAAATTTTTTATTACCCGCCCGCAAGGCATAAAATACTTTAACTAGTAAATTGGCTGAATTAATAATGAGCAAAACAAAAAGAGCTTCTTTAAAAGTAATTATTGAGCCAGCCATTTCTGCTAAATTAATTACGTTAGCATCCATGCCAATAAAAGACGAAAGCAAAGAACTCCAAATAAACCCCTGATAGCCAAAGATAATAAAGCAAAGTCTAGTAATTACCTTAACAGCCATCAAAATGAAAGCAAATTTCATAAGGGGCCAAATTAGCAAAGGTTCTTCTCGATAAGACCGAGCTGCTTCTAAAGATATGCACTCTTTATTTTTAGTACTTAGGTATCAAAAAATCAAACCCATCGCAAACGAAGTAACTCAGATTACCAATATAAAAGGAAGAATATAAGCCAGCCAATAACCATTAAGAGTCCCCACTAAAATAGCAAAATAAATAAAACTAGTAAAATTGGCAAACATAGCCGCGGCTATCATATAATCTAGGTCAGCATCTTGTTTGCTTTTATAAGCAAGCGAGCGAATAAAAAATGTCGAGGAAATAAAACCGCTAATAAAACTCGTTATTACTAGGCCTTTTTTCTGTCCAAAAATTTTAGATAGAATATAAATAAGTATTTCTAAACCGACAACCAAGACAACAATGAGTCATAATTTAAAGGGATTAAAAATTTCTACCTGAGTTAAGCTCGCTGGATTTAGGGAAATATGGAAAAAATTAAGCAGAGATATAAGTCATGGCATTTCGGCTAAATAAAAAGCTCTCTTTGGCAAAAAAGGTAAAACAACAAGAGAAATGATCGCAAAACCTAAAAATGCTTCGAGTTCATTCCTTTTAATAGAAAAGGTTCATTTTTCAATTTGCTCTTTATAAGAAAGGATAACACAAATTAAAATATTTAAAGCAACAGTTATCTGAATAGGAATAATTTCGGTTACTACCATAAATCCCATCAAAAAAACTAAAACAGCAGCAAACTCACTAGTTAAACCGGTGGCCTTTTTTAGAAAGGAATCTACGATATAATAAAATGAGAGAAGTAGAAAAAAAGCCGCAGCTAAGATATAACCATACACGGGAGAAGAATAAAGATTCATTAAGCCAGTTAAGGCACCGAAAAGGGCAATCAAAGTATAAGTTCTTAACCCACCTAGATTACCGAAAGTAGCAGGTTGATTTGCGTCTCCTTGAATATATTCTCTTTGATGAATACCTCTCTCTATGCCAATAATGGCGCCTAAGGCCATGGCTATAAGTAATTTTACTGCCAAAGGTAAACTAATCATCATAAAGTTTTAGTAATACGAAAACATTAAACTATAAAATTCAAAAATTAAGTGCTTGCTAAGCCAATGAGTTCTTGATATTCTAAAACATGGCCCTTCATTTTTTGGCTTAATTCCTCAAAAGTAAATCCTTCTTTTAAATCAAGTTTCTGATCAAGAGCATAAATTTTAAAAAAATATCGATGAGTACCGCTGGGTGGACAAGGACCCCCATAAGCTATTTTACCTCAACTATTTTTGCCCTGAACAGCATCTTGAGGAACACTATTTTCTGCTATTATAGCAGTGTTTGGATCAATGTTGGCAACCATCCAATGAATTCAAGTGCCATTTGGAGCGTCAGGATCATCTATCATTAAGACTAAACTCTGAGTTTTTTGGGGAATATTTTCAATTTTAAGCGGAGGATTAATATCTTTACCTCGACAGGTATATTTTTCAGGAATTTTTTCGTTGTTTTGAAAAACACTTACAATTTTCATATAAACAGTTTTATTAAAAGGCATTATTAACTTTTGCTTTTGCTGCGACCTTTTTTGAATAATAAAATACAAACTAATGACGATTATCAAAATGATAAAGAACCAAATAATTACTTTTTTCATAATTTATCGTATTTAGTTCCGGGACAGGGACTCGAACCCCAATTTTCACGTCCAGAGCGTGACGTCCTACCATTAGACGATCCCGGAATTTTAGAATTTAATCTTCAAATAGATAAAGAATAATATTTTATTTTATTTTATTTTACAACCCCAACTTTATAACTTATAAATTTTCTAAAATTACTAATTCAATTGGTAAACTACTAATTGGCGTATAATTAAATAAACGCTGGGATTGTAAAAAAGCCGTAATAAGTTTTTGTAACTGTTGCGGATTAATGTCCCTTGCTTCTTGTATTAAATTCTCTTGTTCTTCTTTCGTCAGCTCATCTTGAAAAATATCTAAAAGATCATTAGAAATTTGCACAATAGCAATTTTTCTTAAATAGTTAATCACACTTTTAGTAAATTCCTCCAAATCATATCCGGCCTGATCAAGATCATAAATATATTTAATACATTTTTGCTTGTCTCCTTCAATCAGCAAATCAACAAATTTTTTTGTTTTATGAAAATCAACAATTCCTAAAAGTTCTTCAACTTCGCTTAAACTAATCTCTTTATCATAAGTACTCACTTGGCCCAATATTGATTCTGCATCTCTTAAACCGCCACGAGAATTTAAGGCAATCAATTTTAAAGATTCTTCTTCATATTTAATGCCCTCGGTTTGGCATATTTGTTTTAAAACTTTGACAATTTCGTCTAGCCTTAAACGCCGAAAATCGAATCGTTGCACCCTAGACAAAATTGTCGGAAGAATGCTTTCTGGATTGGTAGTGGCTAAAATAAAAATAATGTATTCTGGTGGTTCCTCTAAAATCTTCAGTAAGGCATTGCAAGCTGCTTCAGTAAGCTGATGAGCTTCATCAATAATAAAAATTTTATATTTACTCTTCAAGGGTCTAATTTTGACATTATCTTTAATATTTCTGATTTCGTCGATACCTCGATTCGAAGCGGCGTCAATTTCAATTACATCTAAAGAAATATCACGATTAACATCTTGACAAGATTCGCATTGATTACAAGGCTCATAGCTTGAAGGTGTTCTCTTTAAACAGTTCACGGCTTTAGCAAAAACCCTGGCTAAAGTTGTCTTACCCGTGCCTCGCGGCCCACAAAATAAGTAAGCATGGGCCATTTTATTCTCTAAAATAGCATTTTCTAATACCTTAACAATTGATTCCTGTCCTATTACCTCGGCAAAGGTTTGCGGTCTATATTTGCGATAAAACACCAGTTGAGACATAAAAAATTATTAATTTGAAATATTTTGATAATTTAATATTAGCATAATTTAAGAAAAAAAACAACAGGGCTTTTAAAAAGTTGCCAGAATATAAAAGAAACTTCATAAAAAGAAAAAGTGAAACTAAAAATGCACGTACATTTGTACGTACAAAGCTCAAGACGGCTTTTAATCTTAAAAGACTCAAAATTTAAAGCCAAAATAGCGCATAAAAATAGTAATAACTGCCCCTGAAAAAGCAGCAATATTACCTCATAAATAAGAATTTAAGCCCAAGACATTGTTTTGGACAATTCACAAAGAAATACCCACATTAATTAGTAAGGTCGCAAACGTTACAGTGATGAATTTTATTATTTCAATGGCCGCGTTTTGATTCTTACTTTTAAAAGTTCATTTTTTATTAAGAATAAAACTCACTATTACGCTACTCATATAAGAAATGCATTTAAAGATGGCATATCAAAAACCGCCACTAATATG
>Ga0208461_1001350_pt1 | contig 22392 bp, 19 predicted proteins | sample AD_JPNTR4_MetaG_FD_184448 | JGI IMG/M metagenome (GOLD analysis project Ga0208461, IMG submission 184448) | Active sludge microbial communities of municipal wastewater-treating anaerobic digesters from Japan - AD_JPNTR4_MetaG (SPAdes) (version 2) | ecosystem: Engineered > Bioreactor > Anaerobic...
TTTTGTTATTACTGCTGGCTTTTTCACTGAGCAGTAATGCCCAGCTTCCAAAAGAAACTGAAGCTCAGAAAGCACAGCGGATGAAATGGTGGACCGAAGCAAGATTCGGTATGTTTATTCATTGGGGGCTTTATGCACTGCCTGCACGCCACGAATGGGTAAAAAACCGTGAAAGAATGACCAATGAACAGTACCAGAAGTACTTTGAAATGTTCAATCCCGATCTGTTCAATCCGCGTGAATGGGCACGTATGGCCAGGGAAGCAGGAATGAAATATGTCGTGCTGACGGCAAAACATCACGAAGGCTTCTGTCTGTGGGACTCAAAGTACACCGATTACAAGTGCACCAACACGCCGTTCGGAAGAGATATCATTAAGGAGTTTGTGGAAGCTTTCAGAGCCGAAGGCCTGAAAGTGGGATTTTACTATTCACTTATCGACTGGCATCATCCCGATTATACAATCGACAGGAACCATCCATTGCGACAGGAAACCGACTCGGCGTATGAGCGCCTGAACAGGGGGAAGGACATGAGCAAATACCGTGAATACATGAAGAATCAGGTAAGAGAATTGCTAACGAATTATGGTGAAATAAGCATTATCTGGTTCGATTTCTCTTTCCCGGGCAAAAACGGGAAAGGAAGAAACGACTGGGACTCGGAAGGCCTGCTCAAACTTGCCCGTACCCTTCAGCCAAACATAATTGTTGACGACCGGCTCGACCTCCACGATGTTGAAGGCGGATGGGACTTTGTCACTCCCGAACAGGTGAAAGTTGATAAATGGCCCGAATATAACGGCAAAAAAGTGCCATGGGAAACCTGTCAGACCTTCTCTGGCTCGTGGGGTTATTACCGCGATGAATATACATGGAAGAGTACGGCCCAGCTTCTTGAATTGCTTATCGAATCGGTAAGCAAGGGTGGCAACCTGCTCCTTAATGTAGGTCCGACAGGCCGTGGTACCTTCGATTACCGTGCGCAGGAGAGACTGAAAGCTATGGGCGAATGGATGAAATTCAACAGCCGCTCAATATATGGCTGCACACAGGCACCCGACGAATTCAAAGCACCGGCCAATACGCTGCTTACATATAACCCTTCAACAAAACGCCTGTACATACATCTTCTTGCCTATCCGCTTAACAGAATTATACTTGAAAATATGACAGATAAAGTGAAATATGCACAATTTCTGCACGATGCTTCCGAAATAAGATACAGCACAGTACAGGGCACAAATAACCTTGCACTTCAGCTTCCGGTTCTTAAACCCCCTGTGGAGATACCGGTTATTGAAATTTTTCTTAAATGATTCATTGATTATGAACCTCAGAAACACAGGCTTTTTGACAATATTGTTGGTAATCCTGCTAACTTCATCGCAATCGGGTGGGTGCAGAAATGAAAGTGCAGGCAAGAAACAGATTACCGCTGAAGAAGTCCTTCCATCTGACTCTACCTGTATTTTTGATGGTAAAACCCTCGACGGCTGGGAAATAACGAATTTCGGAACACAGGGACCGGTTGATGTGTCGGGTGGAAAGATTTACCTTGGCATGGGCGATGGCTGTACAGGAATAACCTACCGTAAAAGTTTTCCGGAAATAAATTATGAAGTGACACTCGAAGCCATGCGCGTTGAAGGAAACGATTTTTTCTGCGGCATGACATTTCCGGTCGGGAAAGTCCCCTGTACACTTATAGTTGGAGGCTGGGGTGGAACTGTTGTCGGACTGAGCAGTATTGATGGGAAAGATGCCTCGGAGAATGAGACAACTCGATATATGAAATTCGATAGCGACAGATGGTATAAAATAAAGCTGAGGGTAACTGAAGAAAAGATCGAGGCATGGATAGACGATGAACTGATAGTGAATTTTACAATTGACGGGAAAAGACTTTCAATACGTCCCGAGGTGGAGCTTTCAAAACCATTCGGGATAGCATCATGGCAGACAACCGCAGCGCTCAGGAACATTAGAGTTCGGAGAATTACAGAAGAGTGATGTAAATATCACTTTGTGTTATTTATCCTGAGATCCTGATTTCAGGTTCTCTTCAGCTGGAAATCTGTATGTTTTGAATTGTTCTGACTATGTGTCGGTTTAACACAATCAGATTTTTCACCATCTTTCTTTGTTTCATGATGGGCATCTGTTGCAGTGCAGAGTCGGACACGACCCGCCACCGTTTTGCAGGCGTAAATGGTCAGTACGGTTTCATTATTCCTCATTCAGTGGTTATAGAACCAGTTTCGCATAGCAATCCATATGGTGTTTTGTTGGAGACAGGTTTTATGAGCAAATCATACAACAGCTGGAAAGTTTTTAATTCATGGTGGACAGCAGGTCTGCAGACTGGCTATTACAGTTTTGATAACCCCGATACCCTTGGAGGTGCGTTTATCCTGGCAGGATTTGCAGAACCGGTTCTATTCTCCAATAAAAGATTTGTAATGACAGTAAGAGCAGGCGGGGGACTCTCGTATCATACAAAAATTTATGATGCATCCGCCAATCCCGCAAATCAGTTTTTCTGCACGCGAATCAGTTTCCCGGTTTATGCAGCCATGAGATTCAAATACCGGATATGGTCAAATATATATCTCACATTATCAGGTTATTACAATCACATATCAAACGGAGGGGTGAAACAACCTAATTACGGTATGAACTTTACAACGATGGCACTGGGATTAGATTATTTTTCCCCTCCTCTTTCTCCCGGTCCAATATATTATGCCGATACAAAAGTAAGAGGGTCTGACTTCTGTATTATGGCCGGTATATTGTCAGCGTACAAAGTAGTTGATCCAACTGAAATATATCCTGAAAAAGGAACAATTTCATGGGGTTTTTATACAAGAGGGATGAAGATGCTGAAATCATGGTACTCAGTTAATATCGGAGCTGAAATGATAGCTGATAATGCCATTAAAGAGACCATTAAGAGGGAAGGTTCAGGACTCGACCATAAAAGAATAGCTATCACTGCAGGTCAGGACTTTCACTTCGGAAAGGTAATATTTACACAGTATATGGGTTTTTATGTCTATTGTCCGTACAAAGCCAAAAATACAGCTTATCAGAAATATGAACTTTTTTACAGGTTTGGCAGTAACATATCGGCTGGCTTTTTTTTGAAAGCTCATACCAGCGATGCTGAACTAATGGGAGTAGCATTCAATTTTTATCTCTATCCCGGCAGTTATCCTGCAAAACAACGGTAGTACAATCTGCTAAATATTATACCCCATGCTTCAATCAACTTTTTAAAAAATTTCAATTCTGCTTGCTTCGTTAAAATAACTTTAATAAATTGGACGCCTGTTTTTTTGGAATAATTTTAATCTGATTCTGGTTTATGGAAGATATTCTTAAACGGTTGTCTTATTGTGTCGAAGTGGGGAAAGTTAACAAAACATCTCCCTATCCTCCGGATATGAAAGACCAGGAAGGTGCCGATGAGCTTGCCCGCAGAGCCCTCGATGAAGGAATCAGTCCATCGGTTTTACTCGAAGAAGCACTCATTCCTGCCATGACAAGGGTGGGAGAGAAATATTCGAGGCAGGAAATTTTTGTACCGCAGATGCTTATGGCAGCAAAAGCCATGAACAGCGCAATGGCACATTTGAAACCTTTTTTCCTTTCGGGCGAGACAAAGAGGAAAGGTACATTTATTATCGGAACAGTTGCCGGCGACCTTCATGAAATTGGAAAGAACCTTGTAGCAATGATGATAGAAGGTGGTGGATGGGAGGTTATTGACTTAGGGGTAGATGTGAGTACGACAAAGTTTATGAAAGCAATCGAAAGCCATCCTTCGGCAGTGATCGGAATGTCGGCACTCCTTACAACTACCATGGAAAATATGAGAAAATCAGTTGCAGAAATAAAGGAAAAGGATCCCGGCCGTGTAATACTCGTTGGAGGCGCGCCTGTAACAATGGATTTCTGCAAAAAAATAGGAGCCGACTTCTATTCACCCGATCCTCAGGGAGCAATTAATTACCTGAATAGCCTTGTTTCATAAGTTAAAGCATTCTTTCCTTCCCCATGGGCACTGTCTGCCGCTGCGGCAGTGCAGGCAGGGAAGATCAGGTTGGGTAAAATAAGTTAGAATAAAAGGATAAATTATTATTGAAAAAAGTTTAAGGAAATTAAAAATAATTGAAAGTGAAAACAATTCTTAAAGGCAGAACTAAAGAAGTAGTTATAGATACTGCAGGCCCGGTAGTAATAATAGGTGAATCAATTAATCCCACCCGCAGGAAGAAACTGGTTGCATCACTCGAAGAAAGAAATTTTGATTATCTCATTGAGCTGGCGTCGGCACAGATAAAGGCTTATGCCGATGTGCTGGATGTAAATGTGGGATATCCGGGTGTTGACGATGAGAAACTTTTACCCGAAGTTGTTAAAGTGCTTGAAGATAACTTTGATATACCTCTCTCACTCGATTCTCCAAATCCGAAAGCAATTGAAGCAGCACTTAAAGTGTCGAAGGGCAAATGCCTTATCAACTCAGTTAATGGTGAAGAAAAGTCACTTAATGCGCTTCTACCGGTAGCGAAAGAATATGGCGCTGCTATTATCGGACTTGTGATGGATGATGAAGGCATTACCAACGATCCTGAAAAGAGAGTTGCCATAGCCGAAAAAATAATCGAAAGAGCTGTTAAGGCTGGTGTGCCTGAAGAGGATGTAATCATCGACCCGATGGCTATGGCAGTGAGTGCCGATCCCACCGCCTGCCTTGTCACACTTAAAACAACAAAACTTGTTCACGACCGGCTTGGACATAATATTACATTAGGGGTAAGCAATATATCATTCGGACTACCTGGAAGGGAATATCTTAATTCAGCCTTTATGGCTCTTGCCATTGGTGCCGGATTAACATGTCCTATCGCAAATCCGGAAAAAATTTCAGCCATAATACGTGCAACCGACCTTGTGCTCGGCAGAGACGATTATGCAATTCGTTTTATAGAAGCTGCTCAGAGTTTACTTAAACAAACCGAAAAATAGGAGTTAGAAATATGTCGCTTTTTACACCCGGCCGCAGATGGCAGCCGCCATTCTATCCTTTTAAAAAAGAGAAATTTTCACTGCGCTTACTTGAAGCTACGGAGAGAATCGTCAAGGGTCCTCTGTTCGGATGCCGTATGTGCGGCAACTGTCTTCTCCAGGAGACAGCCTTTATCTGTCCGATGGAGTGTCCGAAGGGTCTGAGAAACGGGCCCTGCGGCGGTTCGACACCTGAGTATTGCTACGTTGATAAGACCAGACCCTGTATCTGGTACCACATCTTTGAAAGGTCTCTTAAGATGAAGAGGGAGGAAAAACTGATGGAGGTACTTCCACCTCTCGACTGGGATAAAGCAGGTACTGAAACATGGGGAGATGTGATTCATCAGGTAAGAAAAGTGGGAACAGGCAGGTTTCTGAAAAGTCTGGTTTCACGCGACAGGGTTAAACGGCACGAAATATGGGAAAGTGTATTCCGCCCCATCCGCCAGCCGGAATGGTGGAACGGCGATTCAGAATATCACCCGCCGGCATATACCGAACCCGCCAGTGAACTTGAAAAACGCCTCAGAAACGGTGAGTTTGTTTTTACTGTCGAGGTTATTCCGCCTCTGGGTGCAAGTGCTTCGCCGGTAAGAAAAAGTGTCGAAATGGTAAAACCTTATGCAGCAGCAGTGAATTTTACCGACAATCCCTCAGCAACCCCCAGAATGGCAGGCATGACCTGCTGCAAGATTGCATCTGATCTGGGAGTAGATTCGGTGCTTCAGATTACAGCACGCGACCATAACAGATACAGCCTGCAGTCGAAAGCCCTCGGCGCTGCCGAACTGGGAATAAAAAATATACTCTGTATTACTGGCGATAACCCGGCTATCGGACCTGGCCCTCAGGGCAGCATGGAAATCTACGACCTCGATTCAATCCAGATGCTCTGGATTCTGAGAAAGATGAGAGATGAAGGAAAATACCTCGACGGAAGGTCAATAAAAAATAAACCTTCTTTCTTTCTGGGAGCTGCAGCTTCTCCCTTCGCATCAAAACCTGAATTCCAGGCAATACGCGAACATAAAAAAATAAACGCCGGTGCCCAGTTCCTCCAGACAAACCTGGTTTTCGATGCTGCAGGAGTGGAAAAATGGCTTGAACAACTCTACAAAAGAAATATACTGGATAAAGTATATATAATAGTGGGAATAGCAGTGCTTAAAAGCCTGAATATGACACTGCACCTGAAAAAGGAAATCCCCGGCGTGGTTGTTCCCGATGAAATAATAAACAGAATTGAAAAAGCCGGAGAATCGGCCCACGAAGAGGGAATAACAATAGCCCTCGAACTTATTGAAAAAATAAGTAAATTAAAGGGCGTCAACGGAATACATTTAACCACAATGGGTAATGAACAAATTGTGGAACGGATTGTTAGGGAATCAGGCGTAAACACCCGGAAATAAAACCTGTTACCTTAAATTTTTAATGAGAAGATATACATACAGGTTCGATTTGAAAATGATCAGGATTGATCCCGCCATTATAGGCAGGCTTCTTGACTCTGACAGGGGCAGCGACCGTGAAATTGTATCAGCACTGGCAGAAGAAGTATTGGCCGAAGCAGAGAAGTTTTGCGACCTGAGGGCTGAATTTGTTGTTTATCCGAACCTTGATTTTGACAGGGATTCAGGCGCAATGATTATTAATGGTGTCGAATTCTTCCCGGGTAAGATAATCTCCGCCCAGCTCAGAAAATCTGAATCGGTTGCCGTCTTTGCATGCACGGCAGGCAGCTGGATAGGGGAAAAGGCAAGGCAGCTTCTGAATGATAAAGACTACCTGAAGGGTTATGTATATGACATCGCCGGAAGCGAAATTGTCGAAGCAGTTGCCGACCTCATGCAGGAAAAACTCAGTGAAGCTATGGAGGCTGAAGGTCTGCACATAACCAACCGCTACAGCCCGGGCTACTGTGGATGGAATGTCTCGGAACAACATAAACTCTTCAGCCTGATGCCTGACAATTACTGCGGAATAACCCTGAATGAATCGGCCCTGATGAGTCCCATCAAATCAGTAAGTGGAGTTATAGGCATAGGACATGATGTAAGACATAATCCTTATACCTGCAACATCTGCGACGCAAAAGACTGTATATACAGGAGGATTAAACAGCAGCAGTAATAGTTCATCACCCCCCACCCCCCCTGAGAGAGGGGCAACCTGTTATGTATTGATATAAGTTTCCAAATTTTTTTCTTCTCCTGTTATAATATTTCAGTGCATGTAATACATAAGTCCCCCTGCCAGGGGGATTAGGGGGTGAATACAAAAAAGGGGGATCAGGAGATGAATACAAACCAGGGAGATTAAGGGGTGCATACACGAGAAAAAAATTCACACATTTTTCATCTTTATCCTGTTTCAAGTAAATATTTTTCATAAATTTTGTCATCCTGTTTCAGGACAAGACAACTCTTTGCTCCTTCCCCCTTGGGGGAAGGCTGGGATGGGGGTCTGAAATATTTATATACTGATAGATACCTGAAATAAAGTCATGAGAAGAGTGTTATTGAATCTGATATAAAAAGAAAACAATCAGTTAATCAAATGTTTATAAAATGAAATAAACATGAAAAAATTGTTACTTTTCTTTCCTGTGTTTTTATTTCTGGTCTCATGCATGCCTGAGCAGCCCGAAGTGCAGCAGGCAAAGATCTCAAACGGTTTGATAAATGCAGTGCTCTATTTACCCGATATTGAAAAAGGTTATTACCGCGGAACAAGGTTTGATCATTCCGGTATCATGGCAAAGCTTGAATATAAAGGCCATAATTTTTTCGGGCAATGGTTCGAAAAATACGACCCGTATATTCATGATGCTGTGATGGGTCCGGTTGAGGAGTTTGGTCAGATCGGGTTCAATGAGTCAAAAATTGGTGAAACATTTCTGAAAATCGGTGTTGGGATGCTTGAAAACCCTGACGATAAACCTTATTCAAACTTCAGGCTTTATCCGGTAAAAAACGCCGGCAAATGGGAAATAAAAAGGATAAAGAACGGATTAAGATATGTTCATGTTCTTGAAGACAAAGAGTATGCATACAGGTATGAGAAGAGGATTTATCTTGTGCCAGGCAAACCTGAGATGGTTATTGCACACACTTTTGAGAATACCGGAAAGAAACCTGTTGAGACAACAGTATACAATCATATTTTCCCGGTTATTGACAATCAGCCAGTCGGTCCGGATTATACTGTCATTTTTCCTTTTATGCCTCAGGAAAAAGGCGACGGGTTTGATGATGTACTTACTATTAAGGGTAAAAGGCTTGTATACCTGCGGGCTCAGAAACCTGACGACCGTGTCTATTGCAGGGATCTGAAAGGTTACGGGGCGTTGCCGGAAGATTATGATATCAGAATTGAAAACAGCATTGCAGGTGCAGGTATGAGGATAACATGCGACAGGCCGCTGGTAAGGCTGGCGTTCTGGTCGTCAACAACAACCGTATGCCCCGAGCCTTTTATACAGGTATCGGCTAAACCCGGAGAAAAATTCGAGTGGCAGATAAGGTTTGAATTTTATACACTGAAATAGTCCTATGGCCTTATTATTGTACCGTCACCTTTCCTGACGGTCCAGTTCGACCTTGTACCTATCGGATATTTTGCAGCTTCTTTCTCGTTTATATCAACACCCAGTCCGGGTGCTTCATTTATGTACATATAACCATTTTTATAAGTCTGGCATCCCTGGAATACTGCCTGTGCCCTTTCGTTCCAGAAATGTGATTCCTGTATTCCGAAGTTCCACACTGCAAGGTCTATATGGGCATTTGCGGCGTGACCAACCGGCGATACATCCCCTGGTCCATGCCATGCAGTTCTGATATTAAACCATTCGCCGAGCCGCGCAACTTTCATTGCCGCCGGCGACTCAACCCGGGGGCATTACCTGTTTTTTTTTATGGCAGATTTTATTTGAGTTTATATCTGATTTCTTCAATGGTTATGTTGAAATTTAACAAGATCATGCTTTTGGTTTCATCCAAACCATAAGCCTTTCAACATTGTCGGGGAGTTTGTATTTTACTATGTGATCTTTGATGTTTTCACCGGTTATTTCAATTGATTCGAGATCAGCAGTACCAAGCCCCATCAGTGCGCAGTGGTTTAGATATCCGATTGTTGAAAAATCGATCCCCATCAGTTCCACTGCCACCCTGTCGGCAGCAAGCCAGTCGGTGCTCACAACATGTTTGTTACCGATAGCCTGTTTTATTTCCTTCTAAAAAGGTTCGAGAGCTTTAAAAACCATTTCTGTACGGTTTTCACCTGTCGTAACCGATACTCTTGAACGTCTCGAAAACTTTTCCTCCGGATGGATTATCTGTCCGGCAATACGGGGATATGCAATAGTGGCAAGGCTTCCTGCCACCGTTGTTCTGATGAAATTTCTGCGGCTGAAAGTGCTCATAATGAACGGCTTTAAAATCGAAACCTGCAATCCTGAATTCCTTATATACAAACTTACTAAAAATTGTATGAATACGAAGTTTCATCACAATAATTGCCGCATGTAAAAAACAAAAACAGAGATTTTTATGATGGTCTCTGTTTTAAGATGAAAAACAGGATTTCATTGTTAAATCCTGCCTTAAATTTTTCAGAATATGATGAGGAATCCGTTACAGAAATATATTTATGAAATCGGCTGCAGCAACCTGCTTTTTGTTTTTAATTATTATTTTTCGTTCGGAGTAACTGGTTACAGTGCATTCCTTATACAACAGGCAATTGCCGTCCTTGTCAGGCGAGTATCCCTTGCAGACTCTCAGAACGTCAGGTGAGATTTCATCAATCAGTAAGATATTCGGCCAGGTCCATTCAAGATTCTGCAGGGGCACCGGGCCCTGAAATTCCGGTGTTTCTGCAGGCATGCTCAACAGAACAGCAGGTTCAACTATCATTTCATTGTCTTTCACTGTGTCGATGTAATGTGAAGGTATCCCTTTTTCTTTAAGCAGTTTGAAAAAATGAGTGGGAAACCTGCAGGCAATGGCTCCCTTGCCGGGTATATCAACCACAACAGTGTCATATCCCGGGTCAAAAACAATTTTGCCATTTTCTACATATCCGGTTGCCCTGTCGGTAAAAACGAACCTGTATTTTCCTTTGTAAGGCTCTTCTGTGATATTGTAAACATCTTTCGATTTTCCACGGTAAACAAGATCTTTTTCCATAAGGTATGTTTTTTAAGTTAATAGAAAAGTTAAACTGTCGGTAAATATAGTTTTCAATATTCATTATGCAAATTTTTTATGATCTCTTTTTTAAAGATACTACAATATCAAGGACCCATCGTGGCGAAATGTTTGTAGAACAAAAAAACCACCGCTCCCGGCCAAGCCGGAGCAGGGGGTTTAAAAGTATTTTTTAACAAAAATTCAATTTATTAATAGAGAATTAAATCATTGTATGTCAACAATTCCTTGTCATGGATTCAAGGGGGAAAAAAAAGAAGTACTTTTTCAGACAGTCCTGATTCATCACACGACCAAACGAATTAATTTCTTAAAAAATCTTTGTTAAAATACTACGAATTTCTTAATTTTATATTCTTATAAATGAAAATTTTATCAAGGTTATATAATGCCAGATTTATGTGCATATATGAAGTTTAACCTTAAAAAATAATGCCATGAAAAAATTAATTTTAATTTTTGGATTTATCTATCTATCTATCTATCTATCTATCTGCCTATCAGCCCAACCGGATTCATGGAGCTGGAATAAAGATAGAAATTATATTTCGCCTGCCAAAGACCAAAAGGTACAGGGGCCCTGTAAAATTTTTGCTGCAGTAGCTGCAGTTGAGGCTATAGCTCATATTTACTTTTATAAGAGTACAGAAACATTGACTCTTGATCTGTCTGAAAGCAATTTATTTTCTGAAACAGATTGTGGATTAGGATGTATTGGGGCCAGTGATGTTGATATTGCATTAGACAGAATCAAATATTATGGTATAGTTGATGAGTATAGTTTTCAATATCCTGCCACTTCGCCTTATTGCCGCGAAGATTGTTATACGAATTACAGAACCAAAATGAAAATTCCAAGATGGAGTACTCTTTCTGTCAGTAATAATACTGATTTAAAAAAGGCTATAATGGATTACGGGCCCATTATTGTAAGAATGGAGGATGATAGTATTGGTTGTGTTTTGCATCCCGGAGAAGACTGCAAACATGCTCACACAGTCCTGGTAACCGGATGGGAATCGAATCCTGTTCTAAAATGGGAAATAAAGGACAGCTGGCCTGGAGATCCTATTCTTGAGTGCCGGGAAGTGGATTTCTTTAGTTATGGCCCAACTTTCTTTATGGTGCGTCCGTTTTCAATGAGTGGTACCATTGATTGTGAAGGAGAATATTGCGATAACTTTTTCGTAAAAGGGCCCCCACAAGATATAGACAAAGATGGTTTCTATAACTGGGGATTTGATACACTACCGAAACCTCAAGGTTGCCCGGGACCCGACAAAATGGATTTTAATGATGGAGACTCAACAATAATTTTTCGCGTTGGTTATGAACTACTGCCTGCACCTTATCTGACAGGGCCTTCTTACGTCTGTTCCCAGCAAAGAACATTTACCCTTCATAACGTCCCGTCATTGTTTCTGCAGGATCCTGATTCAATCGAATGGGAAGTTACTCCTTCATATTATTTTGATACACCCCGAAGCGGTAAAGGAGATACTGTTGTAAACATAAATCCATATCCGGGTTATATAGGAAAACAGGGTGAAATAAAATTTACACTGCGCCATAATGGTAAAGTGGAATATAAACGTAGTTTTATAATAACCGGACCCCGTGAGGACCTTGTTTCAATCTCCGTAATAGATTCATACGGAGGCTCTCCGCCAAAATATGGTGATATATATTATATCTGTCCCAATACAATATACCACATTTACTACAACAATTACGACTCGAACTGCTCAACGTGGGATTACGACTGGGTACTTCCTTACGGCTGGTCGGAATACTGGAGATACGGTAATATGATATCAGTTAACACGAATGATTATCCGTACGGAATGCTTGAGGTGTGGGGGAAAACCTGCTGCGAAAGTCAATCAAGAATCAAACTGAAAACACAGTATTTTTATGACTACTATGAATGTGGTGAATATTTCATGGCGTTTCCCAATCCTGCAAACAGCTATGTGGATATAGATATCAACAGGGAAAAGATGGCTGAAGAAAACATAAGAACTGATGAAAAATGTATGTTAACTTTGTATGATAAAACAGGTCTGGTAAAGTATAAGACCGAGTTCAGGGGATTTCCCTTCAGGATTGAAACAGTCAATTTGCTTGAAGGAGTCTATTTGATTAACCTTCTTTACGATGGAAAGATATATTCAATGCGTGTTGTAATTGAACATTAAAAGTGTTGAGTATGAAAAGTTCATTAATTCTTCGACTACTACCGCTTCTGATTTCATTCGTTTTATTTACTGCCGGATGTGAATTTGAAAGAGATAGTGGATTGCCGGTTGATGGTGACGGAAATGTTTACGATACGGTTGTCATTGGCACTCAGGTATGGCTGAAGGAAGATCTGAAAACAACCAGATTCAGAGATGGGACTCCTATCCCTCTTGTTACTGACAGTAACAAATGGGCTTCAATGACCTCGGCTGCATATTGCTGGTATAATAATAATCCTGTATACAAGGAGAATTATGGTGCGTTATATAACTGGTATGCTGCAGGCTATGCATGTCCTGAGGGCTGGCATGTACCAACAAAGGAAGAGTGGGAGACATTAAAGAACTATTTAGGAGGATGGGGTGGAGGAAAACTAAAAGATCCAAAATTCTGGTCTTGCCCGCCCGGATATATGATGGATTGTAGTGGAAACAATGAAACAGGTTTTTCAGCTCGACCCGGCGGTTTCCGGACTATAAATGGAGGATTTTTCGACATCGGACATTCGGTTAACTGGTGGTCTTCTACGGCAAACGAATATGGGGCCTGGTACATATATTTTTTGTCAGAATCTGAAATGATAACTTTAAAAGCTATTCCGAAAAAACCTGGATTATCAGTCCGTTGCATAAAAGATTCCAATTGACTTAAGTTGCTGGTTAGTTAATGCTTATTACTGTTTAATACATTTTTTAAAAATATAGGACCGGGTGGCGTTAGGGATAGCTTTGATGGCGATTTTGTTGGAATTGAATACTATGGATGTGGTGGACTTCTGAAGGCTATACTTGACTCTTCGGTTATTATACACATTGGAAGTTATACCAAAAAAATGAACTTTCTGGGTATTGCATAAGAAATTAATGATAAAAATGGAATCAAATTTTTCAAAAACTTAAAGAGCCATCTATAATTATTTCGATAATTCTGATACTTCTGTAAATTGTTTGTTGATAAATGAACAAGAGTCAATTTCGATATATAAAAAGACGAAATTTCATTTTTTAAAGAGAGGGTAAACTATTAAATGTTTTTACATAATTTTTTATAGACAGGTTCTTTACTAAAAGAGGGCGTTTCAGAAATAACGCCCTCTTTTAAAGCAATTTTGTACATGATTATTTGCGGCCTGTGCCTGCAGATTTCTGAACTTTCATAGCGTTTCTTGCTGTATTGCCGCGTGCATTCCTGTTTATGTTGCCGTTCTGGTTCTTAGCAGAGGTTCTGTTCTTGTTTTCGAGCTGCTGAGCTGCTCCCTGGTTTTTTGCCACCTCTCTTACAACTTCACCTTTACCCGGGCCTGATTCGGTTGTCCTTGCGGTCTCACTTACCTGCTGGCCGTGGGTTGAAGGATCCTGAATCCTTTCTCGTGTCTGTGTCCTTGCCTGGTCCTGTACTTTTGACTGATCCTGAGCACGGGTTCTGTCCTGAGTTCTTTCCTGAACCTGTGGTTGGACCTGCTGCTGAGTCTGAACCTGTGTCTGGTTCCTGTTGCCCGATTGTGCCCTGGTCTGAGCCTGAGCCATCAGTGCTGCACTTAACATAAGTGCTAAACCGGTAAGTAAAATTGACTTTTTCATAATCTTCATTTTTTAAGTTTTAAATTAATTCTGAACCAAAACTAATACCCCGAAAATGAAGAATCTATGAAATTTCAGAAAAAAATGAAAGAAAATTTTGTACCCTTACCTTGTTCTGAGGTGACATTTATTTTAATATCATGAAAATCGGCAATGGTTTTTGCTATTGCAAGCCCTATTCCGGTGCCATCGCCACTGTTATGGTCGCGGCTTTTGAATCTTAAAAAGATATTTTTAAGCTGTTCCGGAGTCATCCCCCTGCCCGTGTCGGAAATATTGACAACCGGTCTGCCTTTTTCTGTGATGAGTTCAATATTTATATTTCCCCCTGCCGGAGTATTCTTGATCGCATTGTTGACAACGTTATAAAACATGGAGAAGATAAGTGACCTGTTAACAGTTTCAGGCTCTGCATAGTCAGATAAATCAGTGTTTACCGATATACCTTTGTCTTCTGCTATCGGTTTTAATTCGGTTACCACTTCCTGCAATACTTCTTTTATTTGTACCGTATCGTTTTTAATATATTGCCGGCTTTCGATGCGGGCTATCATAAGCAGTGAGTTGATAAGCATCTGCAGACGTTGCAGTGTCTTCAACGATTCTTCAATTTTTTCTTCAATCTCAATATCAAGACCTTCCTTCATCAGCAGGTTCTCGAGCTTGCTTCTGAGAACAGAAACAGGAGTCATAAGCTCATGCGAGATGTTTACGGTTATCTCTTTTTCCTTCGTAAAGAGTTCACTGAGCCTTTCCATCAGCTCAATCAATGCCCTGTCGAGCTGTCTGAAATCAACAGTGCTGGTCTTTATCTCATTTCTGTCGAAAGTGGAAGGTGTGGATATGCTTTTTAATTTATTGATTATCAGATCCAGAGGTTTTAACAGACGCTGAGTGTACCGTAAATCGGTAATAAAAGTGATAAAAATTATAAACACGATAAACATCATTATGACCTTGCGTATATTACGCTCTGTCTGTGATATGCTTTCAAGGCTTTTGCCTATTTCAATGAGATAGGGTTCTCCGTCAACCTTTATGGAATAATTGTGAACACGGTATTTTAATATTTCATTCTCGATTAATCTTTCGGCAACCTCTATGCTATTTATTTCTTCTTCATTATCAAAATGTTCTATGCTTATGAATTCTTCCTTAAGAATGTTATAACTACCGAAGGCATTTGCTGAATCGGCTTCTATGAAAGGTTCAATGCCATATTCCTCGATTAAAGAAATAACTTTTTCACGTTTCTGAATCAGACTGTTGTCGATCTGCCTGAGGTTTATACGCTGGGTGATATAAGGAAGAAAGACAATAAACAGACCTGCCACAACCATTTTTGAGACAAGGTTGAACAGGGCAAGTTTTATTTTTAATCTCAGCATTACCGTTTCGACTGATCTTCAAGAGTTATTCTGTAGCCCACTCCTCTGACAGTTTCGAGCCATGGGGCAGGGGCATATTCATTGAGTTTCTTTCTAAGGTTTTTAACATGGACATCAATAAAATTGCTATCGTACTGGTCGTCGAGAATATTTCCCCAGATATGTTCGTAAAGCTGTTGCCGGGTAAGAACCTTGTTTCGGTTCAAAGCCAGATACTGAAGCAGGTCGAATTCTTTTCTGGTCAGCTCGACTTCCTTTTCTTTATAATAGAGTTTGCGCGACAGTACTTTAAGAGTGAATTCTCCAAGAGCAATGTCATCTGTTTTAACATTGAATTTCCTCCGGGCAACAGCATTTATTCTTGAGAGAAGTTCGACAAGTGCAAAGGGTTTTGCCAGGTAGTCGTCGGCACCGAGGTTGAGACCTTTTACTTTGTCTTCCACGGCACCCCGGGCGGTAATTATGATGAATGATGCTTCACTGTTTAGTTTTTTGGCTTCTTTTATAAGTTCGAGTCCGTCGTAATCTGGAAGACCGAGGTCGAGTAGTATGAAGTCGTAAAGGTTAACTGCAATTTTTTCCGAAGCATCTCTCCCCGTATGGGCAATTTCACACAGGAAGTTCTCTTTCTCGAGAAACGATGCTATTTCACGTGCAAGACTTTTTTCATCCTCAACAATCAGGACATTCATTTGTTTTTTATATTAAAATATTCTAAGATAAGCGCTTAAAAGGAAAAGAAAACCTTTTGTTCCAGGGTATGCTGATTCTTCGTATAAAGGATATATGTAACCAGGTTCAGCTTCGATTGTTAGTCTTGACGAGTTGAAAGCGACAGGTATTCCGAAATCAGCTTCTAAAATGCCGAAGATACTTTTGTAGGTTGTTGAACCTGATGTTTGCTGATTCATGCCCCGTTTACGGAAAGGAGGCGTAAACACTATGCTTGAGGAGTTTGAGGTTTCAGTTTTCGTAAGTGTGCCCAGAATAAGATTTACATACGGATCAAATGAAAAGTAAAACTTTCCTGAACCGAATTCGGGTGTCTGGAAATATCTTGAATTCCTTATCTGGTAATAGCTGCTGCTCTCAGTTGAGAAAATCCTGCCGGCAGATAGTTTTGTATAGAGGACCTTCCAGTCGATGCCAAGGGAGATCTCTCCATATGTAAAACTTTCAAAGAGGGTATCGGTAAGCGACTTATGCACCTGGTAACGTGATAAGCCTGCTGAGATATCGAGCCAGGAGTTGAAAGTATGGCTGAAGCTGGCTGAAGCAGTATAGAAAGCAACATAAGGAATAGTACCCGTCAGATGGACAGCTGAACCACTGAGATAAAATTTGTCGCCGATACCGTATGTAAGTGATGCATATCCGTAAGGTTTATCCTGAGAAATTGTTGAACCCAGATAAACCATGTTGCTGCCGTAACCGGTACCTGCATAGAGGGAATGGATGCCCTGATTTCTCCCGCCGTTTGACGAAGTATCGGCAGTGGAGGCTTCAGCTACTGTTTCCTGAGCGGATGAAATATGAGGAAAAGCAGCCATGATGAGTACTGGAAAGATGGTTACAGCTTTCATATTATCTTATTTATCTCCCTCCTCTTCCCGGTGCTCCTCCGGGCTTTCCAATCCCTTTGGGCGGACCTGATGGTCTTGTAATCTGAGGAGGTCTGGCACCTCTTGCCTTGCTCATATCGGGCCGGGCACTGGTTACCTGCTTAACCTGCTTTCCGGTATTCTGTCCCTGAGGTTTAGCCTGCTGACCTGCATTTTCAGCCCCCTGAACCTGATTTCTCTCCTGAACACGGTTCTGAACCTGCGCCTGATTCTGTTCTTTCTTCACCGTAGCTACCTCTGTTTTTTTCTGTCGCGTGGTATCAGTGCCAGCAACATTTTCCTGGGAATAAACATTTACAAGGGAAAAAACAAACAGAACAGGTATTGTTAATATGAGTGTTTTGATTTTCATTTTATTTATATCTCGTTTCTTAATCATCTCTGCAGCAAATTTATGAATTCAAAATGAAGAAACGATGAAGAAGAGATGATTTGTATTTACTCACCCCCCGACCCCCCTGGGAGGGGGGCACCCCCCCGACCCCCCTGGGAGGTAGGACCCCCCCAACCCCCCTGAGAGGGGGGCACCCCCCCGACCCCCCTGGGAGGGGGGCACCCCCCGACCCCCCTGGGAGGGGGGCTTGACATTGAATAAATATTTATCTTTATCAAGCTGCAGACTAAAAATAAATTAATATGAAAGAATCAGACCGGCCCATGTATTATGGTGCACAAATTATAACATTTGAGACAGCAAGATTACTGCGTAAATCGATGACTTATCACGAAAAGCTTCTGTGGAATCATTTTAAAGGTAAGAGGTTTTGTGGGTTAAGATTCAGAAGGCAACATCCTATAGGTTTTTTCATTGCTGATTTTTATTGTCATAAGTTAAAACTGGTTGTTGAATTGGATGGAGCGGTGCATAATGGAAGAGAAGAATATGACGATGGGAGGTCGGCAGAGATGGAAAAATATGGCATACAGGTAGTAAGATTTACAAACAGTGAGGTTGAATCAGATATTGATTCAGTTCTTGAAAGACTTGAAAAAATTATAAATGAGCGAAAGAAAAATCTATTTTAATTTTAAAAGCCAGCTAAATTATCTCTGATTACATAAGTCCCCCTCCCAGGGGGATTTAGGGGGTGAAAACACTTTTTTAATGAGATTTTATTATTTTAACGCCTTTAAAATTTTAAATATGAAAATCGGTGTAGATCTTGGTGGAACAAATATCCGTACTGCCCTCTGTAAAGAGGATAAAATACTGGATCAGAAACAGCACGAACTCATAAATAAAGAATCGCTTTCAGATACTGTTGAACAACTTATAAGCCTGATACGTTCAGTTTTCAAACCTGATGTGAAGGGCATCGGAATTGGTGTTCCATCGGTGGTGGATATTCAGAAAGGGATAGTCTATAATGTAACCCATATTCCTTCGTGGAAAAAGGTGGAGCTGAAGGATATACTCGAGAAAGAGTTTGACGTCCCGGTTTATGTCAATAACGATGTCAACTGTTTTATTCTGGGAGAATACATGCATGGCACAGCAAAGGGTTACGATCCGGTGGTGGGACTGGCCATTGGAACCGGACTTGGTTCGGGGATAATAAATGAAGGGAAACTGTTTATTGGCGCCAATTGCGGTGCCGGCGAGGTGGGGCCTATGCCCTACATGGGGAAAACCCTCGAATATTTTGTAAGCGGTAACTTTTTTAAGGTTTTTTATAACACAACTGCCCGTGAAATGGCTGAGAAGGCTTACAAAGGTGATTCACAGGCCAGACAGGTGTGGGAGGAGTTTGGCCTTCATATGGGTAACGCCGTGAAAATTGTTGCATATGCTTATGACCCTCAGGCTATTATACTGGGCGGAAGCATTTCGAGGGCATATTCACTTTTCGAAAAAAGCATGATGACATCACTGCAGGATTTCGAGTTTCCGGAATCCCTCAAGGGGTTAAAGATAATGGTTACATCCAATCCCGACATTACAATTTTAGGGGCAGCTTCACTTGTTCCGTAAATAGTTCCTTGCCTGTGCTGCCGCTTCGGCAATCAGTACTAAAGAAGAAGGAGATTTAACGAACAGTAGTTGACCCCCCAACCCCCCTGACAGGGCAAGTGTGGTTGACCCCCCAACCCCCCTGACAGGGGGGCTTGATGTTGTATTGTCCTAAAAAAAAGCTAACAGATTTTATATTTAATCCTGATATAAGTTTCCAAATTAGTTTTCTTCTCCTGTCAAACTATTTCAGTGCAAGTGATACTAAAGTCTCCCTCTTAGGGGGATTAGGTGGTGTATTGCCCATTTGGGGAAAATACAAAGGGGGCATTTCAGTACAATACATATCTGTAAATAAAACATATTTTCTTCGTACCACGGATAAGTAATAAATTAAAAAAGGGTCAGAAATGCTGACCCTTTTTATTCCTGTTACTCTTACTTAAGTGTTACCTGGGAGTAAGAGCAAAATTCACCACAGTCCTGTTCGCCGCTGTCACTTTGACGTCCTTTACACAAACAGTGTCATAGTTTTCTTTGGTAGCATAAGCCGAATAGGTACCGCTCGGTATCCCGATCATTGCATAATAGCCGGTTGTGTCGGTAAATGCAGTTGAAATGACAGTATCCTGTTTAAGCCATACCTGCGCATTTACCACTCTTATTTTTGAAGTATCGGCAACGATCCCTTCAACCCTCCCGGCAGTGGAATTATTGATTGCCCTTATAACCGGTTTGAAAATAAATCCGGTTATACCCATCGGATGATGCATATTACCCAGCATCACAAACGATCTGGAAAGGTCAAAGTCGAGAAGAAGTTCTGTGGTAAGGCCACCTTCAACAACAAGGGGAGGTCTGATGAAGATTTTTATGCCTGTTTGCCTGCCGCTCGGAACTTTTGTATGAAAAGGAGAGAGGTGATCTCTTATTTTCAACCCGGCATCTGCCACGTATAATCTTATAAGATCGTATGTGCCCTGTGGAATTTCAAGGTCCAGGAGTTCCTGTGTCACGCCGTTCCTCAGATCAAGGAGGTCAATGGTTATCGTATCCTCCGAAAGAACGATATACGGATTCCCTTCATGGTCAGCCGTATCTGCAGGGAAATCAGGATAACGTTGCCATTTATGATGATATCCGGCCTTCCTTATTTCAATTTTTGTAATTGTAACTGTAGCCGACTCAACATATTTGATAGGAAACGGACAGTCGGTTACCTTTACCACCAGTCTACCCGGAGCATCATCGTTGTTTCTGCTGCATGCTGCAAATATCAGCGATATTGCCAGTAATCCAAATATTGCCTTTTTCATATTTCCTCAGGTATTAAAAACGTATAAAATTATAAATCCTAAAATGAATTTTTGATGAAGAATTTAAAATTTGAATCCGGAATAATAATTTTTTATGAGAGATCAATGTTTGTCTCGAAAGAGACCATATTTGGGGGTCCATTCATTTTTAGGTTTAAATAATATGGCATAGCCGGGGCAGGTCAGATGAATGTTAATCAATATCTATGCTTTTGGGATAAATTCTAACAGGGAGCTTGAAAGAAAGATTCTTCCAAAAATAATGAAAAGTGTCATTATTATATAATTGCATTTTAGCAGATTTTCTGATATTTTTCAGATGAATCCACCAAACCAGCTAAAATATTCTTCCTGACAATTTAATGATTTATCTTGTATTTAATGATTTTTATTACCGAATTCATTAAAGCGATTTAGATATTTTATATATCAAGAAAGCTTTTTATATTTATAAAGTGAAAGTGGTAATCAGTATTTTATTAGCAGATTTTGTTTGAATGGTTTAAATGTTTAAATATTAATTTTATGAAAAGGGTAGTTATGATTCTAATAATTTTAATGGGGGGTATTTTATTTGCCCAACCTGATAAATTCAAATGGAATTATAGACATTGCTATGTAAATGAGAAGGAAAACATTGTAATTGTGTTTAATTACATTTCAGATGCAAAAAATCAGAAAGAACATGGACCATGCGGAGCTTTTGCTGCAATTGCTGCAGTTGAAGCCATTGCTCAGATTTATTTCAATAAAACTTCACATATGCTTGATTTATCTGAGAGCTGGCTATATCATCAGAGTGATACGGAATGTCCTGCAGTAGGATGTAGCGGAGTAAATCCAAATAGTAGTTTAGAGTTTATTAAAAATAATGGAGCAATTAACGACAGCTGCTTTCCTTTTCCCAAAAAGCGTCAGTGTGATTCAACATTTTGTTATTGTAATTGTGACAGTATTTGTGATAATCCCGATTACAAAGTATTTATTCCTTATTTTAGTTCGATTCAATTAAACAACTATACAGAACTAAAAAAATCTGTAATAGATAATGGTCCCGTAATTGTAAACTTTGAGAGTAATATTGGATGTTCACTTCATCCTGATTATCCTGATTGTAATGTAACTCATTCCATTCTGATAATAGGATGGGAGACAGAAGGGAATAATACCAGATGGTGGTATAAAGACAGCTGGCCTAGTGATCCTTACAAAGGAGAACCTCCACGGCATGGTATTTTCTATTTTTATGACACTTTGAATATATTTAACTATAAACCTACATTTTATATAGTTTATCCTGTGTATAACAACATTGCTATTTATTGCACAGGAAGTCATTGTTCACTGTTCAGTTCCAGATATTATGTGGATAATGACGGTGACGGTTTCTATAACTGGGGATTTGATACACAACCAAAACCTGCCGGTTGCCCGGGGCCTGATAAAATGGATTTTGATGATGGAGACTCAACAATAATTTTTCGTGTTGGTTATGAACCTCTTCCTGCACCACAACTGACGGGTCCTTCTTACGTCTGTTCCCAGCAAAGGACATTTACCCTGCATAACGTCCCGTCATTGTTTCTGCAGAATCCTGATTCAATCGAATGGGAAGTGACTCCTTCAGTCTATTTTGATACACCCCGAAGCGGTAAAGGTGATACTGTTGTAAACATAAATCCATATCCGGGTTATATGGGAAAACAGGGCGAAATAAAATTTACCCTGCGCCATAATGGTAAAGTGGAATATAAACGTAGTTTTATAATAACCGGTCCCCGTGAAGACCTTGTCTCAATCTCCGTAATAGATTCATACGGAGGTTCTCCGCCAAAATATGGTGATATATATTATATCTGTCCCAATACAATCTACCACATTTACTACAACAATTACGACTCGAACTGCTCAACGTGGGATTACGACTGGGTACTTCCTTACGGCTGGTCGGAATACTGGAGATACGGTAATATGATATCAGTTAACACGAATGATTATC
>Ga0208461_1001357_pt1 | contig 22309 bp, 21 predicted proteins | sample AD_JPNTR4_MetaG_FD_184448 | JGI IMG/M metagenome (GOLD analysis project Ga0208461, IMG submission 184448) | Active sludge microbial communities of municipal wastewater-treating anaerobic digesters from Japan - AD_JPNTR4_MetaG (SPAdes) (version 2) | ecosystem: Engineered > Bioreactor > Anaerobic...
AATGTATCTGCGTAGTTCCAGCAGGCAAGATAGGTATCTTTATCCACACCCTATAAGGCTTATTTTGGTCTGTTCGTTCTATCCAATATGGAAAGGCTGTAGCCATCAATTTTCACCTCGCAAATCATAGTAATGACTCTTATTCCAAGTTTACCTAAAAAATCAGCTGAAGTTGACAAATTGATTCGCCATGAATACGTCAGGACAGGTGAACGTAGCCATAACGTAGCACTTATCTATCTTTGCACTGCCACTCATTTTTGCATAGCCGATAAATCCGCCGATGTTTTCCACTGTTGTTGCACGAACTGAACCAATGAAGTAACTGTCTGTTATCGTATAGTCATCAGTGCCGATGTACCCAATCAAACCACCTACATTCTTTTGCCCATAAACATCCACATGTCTTACTGCACACTGGCTTACACTCAGCCTATAACCAGGCTGAACAAATCCAATAAGTGCACCGCAGTAAGTACTTGAGATTGCTGTAATACTTGAATCGTATATCGCAATGCGGTATAGTGTAGCATTTTTAACTGTATTAGCCAAAATTCCTGCTCCTGCGGTTGCATTAGTCTGCACATTAGCTCCGATTATCTTCACATTTTTTACTGTTGCACCATCGAGCACGTCAAAAAGCGGGGCACTCAGCCCCGTGATTTTGTGATAGTTCCCATCAAAAGTACCTTTAAATGTCTTCGGTGTGTATGTGTATCCTGTCAAATCTATTGAGCTTGTTAAATACACCGTTTCGGTGGTGTTATTCGGCAGGTCTATGAGCTCCTGCGCTGTTGATATATAGATTGCCATAATTACCACCTCACTTTTCAGGGAAGTATCTGCTTGTTCCAATTATCCAAGCAGCATTCGGACTATTGAAGCCTGTCAGCTTAGACCTATCGCCACTTGCAGCACCAAACGACAAGTTCTGCGCAATACGACCTGTTGTAAGTTTGTGGAGCCAGTCGCTTCTGTAGGCTGGTTGCGTCTGGCTACCTGCAAGCACAATCTTGTATTTAATGACGTCTCTATACGTCTTAACTTTCTTAAAGCCCTGCTGCTCTAGTTCTTTTGCAATTGCCTGGTCTATGAGCGTACCTGCCATGACTGTACCGTAGTGTTCTGCTGTACGCTCACCAATTGCTTTTGAAACCTCTTTAGTACCACTTGCACCATGCTTGCGGTTAAGAGCATCAAGATGCTGAACAGGATAGTATTCTCCGACCTGCACTTCGTGAATGCCACCGTTATCAGTTACGATAGCAGTTGACATCAGTCCACGTGCTATAGGCTCAGTTGCGACCATCGGCACTTTGATACCACCTTCGTTCAGTACCTTAGTCAGTTGCTCGGTAGTCTTCAGCATTGCTTCGTATGGATTGTTTCTCACTTCAAGGAATTTAGCTGGGTGTATAGGACCGCTTGAGAGCGGGTCGCCTTTCTTGACAATATCGCCGACCTTCACAATCACCTCAAGCCTTGGACTGACAAAGTGCGGTTTATCCTCAACATATACATTCCAACCGCCAGTAGCTAACTTCTCTATTTTGGTTACTCTACCGTACAGCGTAGAAAGCGTAGCACTGATGTCCATTTTGCTTGCCGGCATTCTTGTGAAGAACTCGACTTCCTCAAGGATATTACCTATCGCTTTGGATTTTCTGGCAGCTCCGCCAGTATGGAACAAGTTGAGTGTACCTTGCGAGAGCGGTTCGGTTATCGCTTGAACGTATTGAACACCAATGTTTGTACCTTTTTGTGGCAGTTTACCTTCAGCAGTAATACCAACTGCAGTTGCTGGTATACCTGCTGGAGTTGTGGCAGTCAGTATTGACTTGACATATACTTCCTTGAGCTTTTCCTTACGTAGCGCTTCAAGTACCTTAGGCGTTATGGGTTCCCCTTCTTTTACTAAGATGCGGTTGCCTTTCTTGATTGTCTGGGCTGCAATGCGACCAAGAATGTCTTTGTCAGGCTTGCTCAGAGATATTGGCACGCCCATATCGTTCGGGTCGTCGTCCTCGATTACTATTAAGTCGGATGTACTGACAAGCAGTTCTTTATTTACAGCTCCAGGCTCGGCAACACCCATCTTCTTGGAAATCATAGATGCACGAGCGCCGAAGCTGGTTGCAAAGTATTCCGAAGGTTTAAGTCCTTCAGAGTATGAACGCTCAACTGCGAATGGGAATACATTACCTTTCGAGTCTGAAGTAGCGAGCGGTGTAACCAAAAGCTGCCTAACCTGCTCTGGATTACCTTTTGCACCTGATACCATCATCCTGAGCACGTCGTTCTTTTCACTGTCCTGTTCTGCCTTCTGCTTGATTGTTTCATCTATTTTTCCAGCAAGTTCAACTAATTTATCTGGATTGGTGAGTGCTACTTTCTTAGCTTGCCTGATAAGTGGCTGAAGCTCCTGTTTGTACTTCTTGTCATCTATGTCGCTAATACCGATTGTTACTGGATACATCGTCATTGCAAGCCTGCCTATTTCTTTCAGCATATCGGATGTGTGCGCAACATCAAAGTTCTTGCCAGTCCTCATTGCAAGCATGTACATCTGGGTCAGTTCTTTGTTGCTTATCGGCTTTTTGTAGTTTCGAACCATCTTCGGGAATAAGCCGTTCACAAGGTGCTGACCAACAGTTGCCGGAATGCCATAAAAGACTACATAGTCGTCGCCTTTAATCATTCTTGCCTTCCAGTCACGGAAAAGCTTTTCATAGTTCTGCCCGTAGTTTGCTATTGGTTTGTTCTGCTTTGGTTTAAGAGCAGTAATGTTGTATATTCCCTGAATGTATTCAGCTCTCGGAATTACCATTATATCCCCGTACACTGGTCGAATTACGTTCTTGCTCGGCATCAGCTTTTCAATTGCTTCCCTTCTTGCAGCATCGGTGACAGGCACAAAAACTGCCACCGTGTCGCCGTCGTTGTCTGCGTTGAACCCTTTCATCACAAGTGGGTTCATTCGCAGAACCAGTTCCTGCCTTTTAACAGGTTCAGCTGACTGCTCAGGTTTTTTCTCACTTGACGACGGTATGAGTACAGGCTTGAATGCCATGATGTTGAACTTGTGCAAAGATGGTGGTCTGTTAACAAGTACAGGTCTTCTCTCCGTTTCTTGAATGAGCGCCTTTTTAGCTACTTCATCCTTTTGTTCAATCAGTTCCTTTGCCTTGATTATGTCATACCCCATTGTCGTAAGCTGTTTGATTACAAATGGTTTGTATAGGTTCCAAGCCATTTCTTCTGGAATAACAACTTCATCAACACCGAGCTCAGGACCATTTTGCAGAACAGCTGTAGATGAAAGTTCTTGACGCTTCCTGAAGATTTTCGAATGCACAAGTCCTGTTTTAGGACCGCCGTGCCCTGCAATTATCGGCATTATACCTTTCGGTTCCATTGCGCTCCTGCCTGTCGGAACAGCAAACATAAGTTTTTCAACCTGTCTGCTCAACAAGTTGCTGGCTAATTGTTTGAACTGCTTTTCGTTAGTCACAACTCTTGTCTTCTTTGCATTCTCTAATGTCTGTTTGGCAAGTAGTAAGTCACGATAGGCATAGTTGAGCGGTGAAACAGCTACGCCACCTTCTTCAAGTTCAACTGCCGGCCTGAATTTCGGAGGTACAACCAATACTTCAGACATCACAAAGTCTTCAGGATTGACCGGTTTGTTTTTTACCGCATTGAGCATTCTGAACTGCTTAGCAAGTGTGCCGACCTCTTTAGGATTAGTTGTGCTTTCTAATTTCTGCCTTACTTCTTCAAGTGCTTTGTCGATATCGCCGTTTTTTATTTTGTGCTTTATGAGCTTCTGTATTGCTTCACCGCCGAAATATTTAGCCTTCGGGCTTGAAGCCGGAACGATTTCATTATCTTCTGTGACTGCCAATTCACCGCTATTAAGCTTTTCAACAGTAGTGAGCGGTAGCCCGAGCAGTACGGAAGTCTGCTGCTTGAACACAGGATTGAGTACTGGCTGTGGCAGTTTTATACCCCCCCACTTATCACCGTACATGCCACCAAGCTTTTCTGGGTCGAAAAGCCCGCCTTTCTCAGGCAACATATTCACCGCATTCAGCATTGTCGGTTTTTCTATCTCAACTGGCTTGAGCTTTTCAATATCATCCTTGCTAACTGGGCGTATCAGTAGCTCGTCGCCTTTCTTTTCCACATTGATTCCAGCGGCTTTGAGCTGGCTTTCGAATTTTCTGAACACGAACGTAGGTTTCGGTGCTGGTGGCACCTTACCGAGCTCAATGCTGAGCCAGAACTCGTCATTCTTTTCTGCTTTATAAGTCGCCATTTCTTGTATGTTCTTTTCAGCGCCGTGGGCAAGTAAGCTGTAGAACGTAAGCGGGTCGATAGTACGAGCACCGCCCTCTTCACTCGAACCTTTAAGCGGTTGCAGGTCTATGTCGTATCCCCATTCTTTTCGTATTGTAGTCTTCATATGCGCCATCTGTGGTAGCTTAACAAAATACTCCACACCTGTGAAAACCGGACGTTCAAGCCTTTCACCTTTGTATGTCAGGTACTCTTTTTCCTTCAGACCGTGTTCTTTAAGTAGCTTTCTGACTTCAGATGCCATGTCTTTTTCATCGAAGTTGTCAACGGTTATCGGCTTGCCTATTTTTCTTGCAACTTTTCCAAGTGCACTTTCGAACAGCTGAGATGGATTCAATCTGCTTACTACACCAATTGGGTTGTATATCACTTCCATCGGTTCACCATTTTCATCTTTCGGCATTTCTTCACCAGGAATAACCGCAGCGATTGTACCTTTGTTTCCATGTCTTGCTACTATTTTGTCTCCAACTGATGCTGGAATAGTTGTTTTGACAAGTACCTTGACTGTATTACCTGTTCGAATTACGTCTACTACTTCACCTCTACTGGGTTCTTCATATTCAATTGTTGCATTGCTGAACGATGACAATTTCTGCTTGAACTTCTCGCCCACCATCGCTTCATGCAGGGTCGGTTTGACACTGCGCACTGCAAGTATAAGTGACGTGTTCGGTTCGACAACTGCGCCTTTTTTGATAACTCCTGACGGTTCTATATTGCTGAGCTTTGACATTTCATACGTGCGTGGGAATAAGCTTCTGAATTCAGCAGGTGAAATCAATTTCGTGTCATCATCTAACTTGAGCTCATATGTATAGACGTGCTCGCTTGCAAGTTTTTTGGCTGTCGATTCTGAGATTACTATACCATCTTCGTAGTTCAAGCCTTCAAACGGCATGTACGCTATCTTGAGGTTGGTACCGTAAGCAAATACCCCGTTGTCTTCGTTATTTGAAAAGGCGATTATCTGACCAACTCGTACTCTATCGCCCGGCTTGACCAGAACCCTATGCGAGAAGAAGTTACCTTCAGCAAGCGGATAATCTTTAAAGAACTCAACTTTATGTATCTTGCCGTCGTCGCCTTTTATTTTGATTACTTTGTTTTCTTCATCGATTTCTTGCACTGTTCCATTAACAGGAGACCTGAGGTGGAAGAAGGTAGCAATTGCCTGTTCGTATGTATATGGCGTACCGGCAAAGCGTGTCTGAACAAGTGGCTGTTCCGACTTGGCAAGTGAAACCACATGTGTCATGTGTTTTGCAGCCATCATTGCTCGGTTAGCCTGCAAGCTCTGGAGTGCAGGTAGCATGTTTGTCGCAGGACCGAACATCTGGTATGCATTGAAGATGACATAATCAACTTCCGAAGGCTTGACCTTTGTGATTTTGCCATCTTTCATAGCAGGAACAAGCCCTTGCTCATCAAGTTGCCACATTCCACTGCTTACCTTTACCTTCGGCGTCTTCGAGCTTGAAAGGAGCTTGGTTATATCTATGCTATCTCTGAATTGTTTTTTCAGCGCATCGGGAAACGCAACAACCTTGTCATGCAAATCGATAGGAGCTTTCAGCTCAAGCTCACCTGTTTTGGGATTCAAGAACCAATTCAGTATTTCGCCAGGTCGACCACGGTGCAATCCGAAAATACTAGTGAATGTCATGAAGGTGGTAGCGCCTATCTTATTGGTTTCAGGTGTATGCACCGGGTCAATGAAACCTAAACTGTGCGGGTCCAAGCTGCGGTCTTCAAACGTTATCGCCCTATCGTCTTCGATTGCACCTTCACCTGTGATTGTAACCTGCTTGTTTGCTGAAAGTATCGAGTATGGATTAACAGACTGCAGAAACCTTACTGCAGAGCTCATTGCAAAGAAACCACGAACTGGTTTAAATGTATAGTTCGGTGGAATAATGTCTTTTATCCTGTCATATTTCTGCATCCTGTCTTGTGCAGTCTGCTTGAGCAGTTTTACACCGAGGTTGATTTTCTCTAAGATTTGTTCCTCTGGTATCACGAGTTTTTTAAACGGCAGGCTACTGACACCAGACGGTTCAGACGGTTCAGCTTTTCCCTGCGCTATCTCAAGTACACGTCTGGCTGCCTGCAGTATCGCCTGCACGGAAACTCTATCAAAAAGCTGACCAACCGTTATCTTTGTGACCTTGTCATCCAGTTCCGTTTTGCTGAAGATGACTTGCAACTGCTTATTCGGCGGGAGCTGGTCAATATTCGATGGCCATAATTCTGAGTACCTCTTGGTCTTGAGTGCGTTCAGTACTTTGTCCATATCTATTTTTGCCGAGCGTGCTCTGATTTCGTTGTAAGCATCACCTAGTACTGTACGCAGTTGAGCTTCGTTTACTCCGAGTGCCTGCAGGAATGGAATAAGGTCGACACTGACTTGGTTCACAACAAGTCGCATTGTCTTTTTGCTGGGCGAATAAAGTATTGCAAAGTTCTCGCCGTTTTTAACATTGAACTTTGCACGAATGGTACCGTCTGGCAGTTCCTGTGTATAGATTGCAGGCTTCAACCTCAGCTGGTTGGGAATAACATAATCGTTTCCGCGATAGATAAATGTACCAAGCGGTGAAATCACAGGTAGCGAGCCGACTGTGACTTCCCCTTCATCTATCACCTGACTGCCTTTCTTCAGTCTGAGTCTGAGTACAATTGGAGCAACTAATGTTTTTTCGTTCGCCTTGACTTTCCGCACGTAGCTTGGGCTGTCAAACGGCACACGCTTGATTTCAACATCAACCAACTCAAGCGTCAAATCGCCAGACTGTATAGGGAATGCCTGACTGTATATTTTTTTTACCTCACGTTGCATGAAGTTATAGTAATCGTACATTCGACTTTCGAACATAAACATACCTCCCGCATTAGTTAATCTCACAGTGATTTTACATTAGGAAGTGGAAGTTGTTGAAAAAAACAAAAGCCCAGACAGCTAGTCTGGGCAAGCGGGATATGGATGGCGGGGAAATCCCATCACCTAGGGTGGCGGGCATCAAAGCTTGGCAATGTTAGCCTCTTTGAGCTTTCTGGCTTCTGCAACTATGATGAGTGCAGACTGGCTTTCTTCTGCGGTATCCGGTTCAGCTAAAATAACTTGTGCGAACAACTCAATCATTGTAGCAGCGACAACGTTGGAAAATGGATTCGCTTTTGAGCCAAATACTGGCTTAAACGCATACTTGTAGACCTTTTCAGCAGTTGCCCGTGGGTCAAACCTTGCAAGTAACTTAAGCACGTAAGGTATGACAAAAAGTGTGGTTAGTACACTAAGAACAGCCGTAATAATCAAATAAAGTACATCTGACATACTTACACCTCCTTTTCAGCAGATTGCTTCAGCTCGTCATACCAGACAGCAACAAGATAGTTATTGATTTTGTCGAACTGCGCTTCAATCTTGGTTATGTGCGCATTCGGAGAATTCAGAAGCTGTTCCAATTCTAAAGAACTTTCTGGGTCGTCTGCGCTGATTTTGAAAACTCTAATGCGCCTGACAGGTTTTGAATTATTAATCATGCCCTGACTTTCATCAAAGTAATTCACATTCATCCCTCCTTAATTAAATTGGTGAATTCTGCCGTCTAGGTGGTTTCTGTTCAGGTAGCGGTCGCATGTCCGCTTGCTGTTCAACCGGCATCTGTCGCATCATTTCCGGCGTCATTGGCGGATAAGGCATAGGCGGTTGCATTGTCTGTGTTGGAAGATACTGCGACAGCCCCATCAATCTTGCTTGGTCTCCTAGAGGCTGGTTCTCGGGAATATCTACCTCTGGCTGTTGCATCGTTGCAACCACTGCCTGCGCTTCCATCTGCATCTTCTGTTGCTCTATAAATTGTTGCTTCTGCAGTTCAAGTTCACGCAACATTTCCTGACGTTGCAGTTCAAGCTCTCGTTCATAATCAATGTCGAATTCTTTGAGTAGCGTTTTCTTAGATATAGTCTGCATCTGGTAAAGTTGCAGGTACATCTGTTTGCGCTGTATGTCATCTGCCATCTTGAACGGTCTGAGCTTAACGGAAACTTTCGGAAGTTCCAAAATGTTCAGGATGATAGCTACAATCTTGTTGAGTATTTCTTCGATTCGCTCCCTGAAGTTGATGAAGTGGTTCTCAAGCATTCTGAGCGACACCGAACTACCAGACCAAGTCAATCCACCTTTGATGAATTCCATCGGAACTTGCAAATCTTGAATAATCTGGTTATTTGCAAAATCCATCTCTGCAAAAACAGTGACTGACTTGCCTTCACCTGAAAGCTGACCTACGCCAACCGGCACAGGGAATATCTGGATGTTGTTGGGATTGAGCTTCCAGTTCGTCAGAGCAGTTGTTACCTTCCGCTTCCAGTCATTCAAATCAAGTGTAAGTGGCGAACCTTGTGTAATAAGTTCGGTTGGCGGATAAATGTATCTGTACGGAACCATGCGTTCACTCAGTATCGCTTCCTGCGCACTTTCAAGTAGCATATAGTAGTATGTATCCTTGAATGCGTGGACTATCCAAGGCAACCCCCACGGCGTGAACTTCCCTGACGGCGAAACCCTCTGGAACACAACCAAGTTATTCTGATTAAGTTTAACTGTTGTCGTGCCTTTAATTATCGCTTCAAGGAATGCATACGGTGTCGTCCTAAGCAGAAACTCATCTTTCGTCAAGCGCTTAACAAAACCTTTGTTCATCTTGACGTAGTATTCGGCAACGTTCGCATACTCATTATAGTTTATTTCAATCTCTGATGGGTTCCAGACAACAATATTAAAATTCCTGTTTTTCAAAATAGTATCACGTACTTCGACTGGTTCGTAACTGTTTGGACCTCTGAAGTAAAGTTGTTTTTCCTTGAACTCCCAGTTGGGTTGCCCGTTAACAACTTTCGGTGTATAGACAGTTTTCGTATAAACACCCACAAACTCACGCATGAACGGTGCTACAACAGAAGCAAATGCATTACCGTAAATGAAGTAGTCAAGTCCTAGCTTAAAGATAATGTCTATTATCTTAAGCTTGTTTTCTAAAATGTCCTTTACTATTTCAAGTGCTTCCTGATTTTCGGTTTCGTAATCTAACTCAGTAAGGGCATACTCGACAAGCTTGTTGACAGCAGCTGCTATCGTTCCGTTAGAAACGTATAGGAAATAAGCAATCTTAAAAATTTCACGGATGTTGTCCGTAATGTTTGCGTTGTCTACATCCATTATTTTGTTGATTAGTCTTTTTGCACCAGAACCTGTAACAGGCAGTAGTCCGCGTATCTCATCAGGCATTATTCCCATCGGTGTCACTGAGCCCATACCGTCCGCCTCCTAACAATAGCCTTGTGCCATTCCACAGAATAGCCGTAGTCTTTAAGAAATTGAGAAATGGTATACAACCTAATAGCCTGCCCTTCAACAATATCCATCGGAAATCTCGTTATATCTACATGTTCCGCACGTTCTAAATACTCAAGCATTTCAAAGACAGGTCCAATGAGTGTGCGAATGAGTGTGCGGTCGTCCCGCCAGAAATTGAGCATAACGGGATGTGGAACGGCATAACCATAGTACTTGCCCCAGACTGTCGTTACGTAGGTCTGAACTTCTTCATTCAGGTGTTTCAGCATATCTGGAAAATCCCGCTGGATAATCCAGCAGGTAAAAGCGAGCTCCTGCTCAGTCGGTGGTGTTACGTACTCAACTGTGCCAATGCCGTCAAGCAGAAAGTTCGCAACCTTTTCGAATATGTGCCAGTGCTGATACGCTACAGGTTTAGAAAGCGTGTCGTATACTCGGAGCTTGTCGACAACACTATCGTGCACCGGTTGAACTTTTCGAGCAAATGTTAAACACACATCCAAATCGTCTTTTGGATAGCTTACACCGTATGGTGCAACTACGTTATTCAGTGCGTCTATTACTTGTTTTGGGTCAGTTAAGCTGGCTTCGCTAAGCAATGCCATAACTTCTCACTCCTTCTCCGAGAGAAATTACCTCCTTTGCGGACTACAACAGATTATATCGTACAGTATTCGAAATGTTGGAAAACGAAAAGTCCCCTGATAGGGGACTTATTCGTTAACTTTTTTGCACTTGCCTAGCGCATTTTATTTAGCTCGTTCATATTTTTCTCGACAAACCTTAACACTTCTTCGGTGTTTGTCTTGAAAATTTTCGGCTTGCTGTCCGATGCTTGTTTTTCAAGAGGCTTCATTGGTGTAGTAACTGCATCAAGCGGTGTGCCTACGACTTTCCAATATCTATCCACGCCTGCATCTTTATCTAATCTTTCAAGTACCTTAGCAACTAAATGCGGTGGATAGTCTTCAGCAACTGACGCTATCTTTTCATACACGGGTTTGTATTCAGCCGGTGCGTATTTTTCTCTTAGTGCGATGTATTTGTAGAAGTCAGGATTAAGTTTTCCTTCTTCCAGAGACGCATACTTGTTAAGTGCATTATCTGGCGAAATTTGAATGCCGTACTGCTTTGCTTTCTGTTTCATTTTCCTTGCTAAGCTTGCACGGTATTTTTCAGGAACCTTATCGTAGTGCATGTTGAAAAAGCTAATCGCAGCTTTAACATGTGCCTCATCGTGCAGTGGGTACTTCTTTACAACCTTGCCAGTTCGTGGGTCTTTGTACACCAGTCCGAAAACTTTCTTTGGTAGTTTCATCCTTTCACGCATTGTAAGCCTTTCGGCAGTCTTTTCGGTATCAGGAACTGTAACTTCATTTGGAACAGTGACAGGTCCTTCTGGCACAGTTGCACCAGCTTTCGAAGCAAGTTCTGATAGAGCCTTAACATAGTCAGCATCATCTGAGTTAATACCAAATGAAACCAGCGCGTCATATATTTTTGCCGCAATCTGTACTGCAATATCTTCTGGGAAGTACTTAACGTTCTGTACAAAATACCATGTACTCGTGAGTGCATCAATTGGATTGTCTATCCTGTATATGCCTTTCGACGTCCCCTTGCCGACAATATATGCAGCATACTGCTTTTTGCCGTTGACAACATCAGTAAGGTAGTCAGTACTTCTGAATCTCTCAGGAATAACCGTATGGGAGAACCCCATGCGGTTGCCCGGGTCGTTGTACTGGTCAATCGGCAGTGTGTATAAATCCAGTGTCATTTTCTCACCACCTTTGCGTAAGTGACCTATCCACAGGTCAAATTATGCATAAATTGACTTTTAGAAAGGTCATTCCTTCGTTGCACATAAGACCACAACTGTATCGTAAACCAGCACGTCGCCGACATTGGCATTAAGTACATAGTTCTGTATCAGGCAGTTAGAATATGTTGCAATCGTCTTCTGGTCTGAATCCTTGACCACTATTCTGATGTATTGTTTGTTCTTAGCCAACTTAAATGCATTAAATGTAGGCGAAGCCATGTTCGAAATCTGAATAGTGTATGCTTTTACACCTGTCACGATTTGCGGACTGTCACTACTTATGATGAACTGCCTTCGCACATCAACTTCTTCGTTTACTACCACGTTCATGGCATATCCAAGGGAAGTTGGAGAAGTTGGATTTGATGCCTCGTAAACCTCAACTTGGAATTGTGTAGACTTGAACGGTGCAAAAGAAGTTGGGTTGGTAACAAGACTATTCATTTTGAGTTCAGCCATTTATATCCCTCCTTTTTTTACGCTGGGCAATAAAAGGTCAGTGTAGAGTAATAAATTATAGTCTCCACGGAGACTTCGTCGGTGGCACTGGCAAGCACGCAGTTATTCCATGTTCTGTCGCCTATACGAATTGTAAAATTGCTGCCTGTCAGAGTTCCTGATGCAAATGCCTGAGTAAGCTGAATAACCCACACTGGTTTTGCCGCAATCAGCTTGACAGGCTTATAGCTGTCTATATCGTATATCCGCTGTACATCCTGCTGGAATGTTATGTTAAATGCCGTAACATAGAGCTTGGTTTCATTTCCTGCAGATGAGGTTATTACAACTCCTTGCCCCTGTGCCACACTACTACCTCCTCAAATCTTCGGATACCTTTAAACAGTTATGATTCCAGCTTGCTGGGAATTTGCCTCATTTGCCTCAAGTGTTACACATTCAAGTGTAATGTCGTCATAGATTAGAACCTGTCCTGCCGTAACGCCTCTACTAACTGTTGACACATGGCAGTTGCGAGCTATCAGACTTGCATTTGAACCAACTTTGACTTCATAGATTTCGTCCCCGATAGAAAGCTGAGCAATATCTTGGTTTGCAGTGTTGAATGCAACTCTTCTCATCTGAAGTGTCACTGCCTCGAATCCTGTTGCTGGTAGAAACTGCAGTGTTCCGAGTTCGGTAACACGCTCAACTTGTACCATATAGTTTACGGTGATGCTCTGTGCAAACGAGTCTGCATAGTCTGCGCTATTAGAATCAAGTTTCAGCCATACAGGAACATCATTGAGTGTTAAGAAGTTGCCGGGCATGTTTGATACCTCCTTTTATTTTTTAACTCATTGCTTCACACTCATATTCACCTTGAAATCTGAAGAGCTTGCTTGAGCTGTAGTCTAAACTTATGCTGAACGTTCGAGCATAGCAGTTAGATAATTTGATATTGCCAAGTGCAATAGATTGGTAGCTTGCATTCAGGCTCGGCATGTCTTGTGAAACTCCCGAAAACGACACCGCATACCGTTCAGGACCAGCATATGGTACTGGATTCGTAACAGCTACTTCTTTGCCTTCTTCAATTGACGAAGCAAGTTCAACAACTAATTCCTTGCGCACAGATGCTGAGTTTACATAGCTGACTTTTGCTCCATCAAAAGTTATTGCAACGTTCTTAAATGTCAAGAAGTTCTGTTCCATCTGCTCCACCTCTACGCTATGCACTCAAACGTAAGTTCTGAATAGAAGAAGACAGCACCTGCTGTACCATATGCCGTAGCCGATGCAATCACGCAGTCGCTAAGCAGTTTCCCATCTGGCAACTTAATTGACGTCTTGTCGATACCGACCAGCTGGATGCCTGCAACTGCGTATTTCAGCCGAATGGTCTTCACTGGAAATCTGGTTACTACATTGGCTGTTGGTGAACCCGGATTCGAAAGTACCTCAGTCTGATACGTTGTCGTTTCCGTGCGAGACTGATAGTAAATCGGTATCTCCCTACTGTCAGACGGTATCAGCACAATAAACGTACCGCTCGGTTGCTGCTCAACTTTTATGTTCTGACCAATCTGTCTTATTTCATTCTGCTGTCGCTCATTCTGCTGTTCTTTGATTTCTTGCTTGGTATCACTGACTGCTTGCTCAGTTTCTTCAAAGAACTCTTTAATATTTTCAAGCTGCAGGTACTGAAGCAGTTCAGCTGCTGTAATTTGAAATGCTGGTCTATCATTTGAAATTTCAAAAGTAAGTACCACATCGTACAGTACACTGCTGAGTGCAGACTCCAACTTAAGGTAGCCGTTTGAGTATTCTTTGCTTTCTTTGAAATTATTAGCCATTAATTTAACTGCCTGCTGGTAAAGACCCGTACTTCCGAATAATCCATCAATCAAAGTATTTATGTACTGTGCTGCTGTTTCTTTTGAAAAGTCAAGATTAGTGACATAATTTCTGTATTCGGTGGCTAGTTGTTGCAGCTGAACTACTTGCTGCTTGGCGCTTTCAGGAAGCGACAAGGTATTCAGCTTCATGAGTATGGTAGAAAACAGTTCAGCGCTTGCAGTAAAGTAGTCCTGGCTTTTAGCTTGGAAGTCTACTCTTAGGCTCATGTGTTCACCTCATAGTTAAAGAGGGGGCAAGCCCCCTCGCTTTTACATCCGCCCTGCGACTATATGGAACTCGACCACATTGAGTGGGAAGAGCGTCTGCATCTTGATTACACAGTGCACCTTATCTGGTTCATCTTCAGGTATTACGAGCTCGCTGATTTCTGTTTTTGGACCGCAGATGTTTGTCGCCTTATAGAATTTGATTCTGTCTTCAATTGCCGGTCTGATAATAGTATTGAGCGTCTCTTCAGTAAGCACAATTCTTGCGACATAGTTCATTAAGACACGTTTGAGGTCTTCTGAGATGAAGTCTACAGAGCGTATGATACTGTCTTCCCAGGTAACCATATCAGTATTCGCTGTTGTGAGCTGGTGCCTGACTTTTACTGTGGAAGTATTGTCGTCTTTGTAGAGTATCCAGTAGCCGTATGAAGCAAGTTCATTGAGCTCCATTTCGCTGAAGTAGTAAGACAAGTTGTTGTTCCAGAGCACATCTGTAAAGACAGGCACTTCAGTTTCAGTAAGGACTGTTTGTGGCATTTGTCTGTTCATAAAGTAAGCAACTTGTCCTGCATAGAATGGAGCATACATATATCCTGGAACAGGATAAGAGCTAGTAAGGAACCTTGCCATGAACACTGGGTTGAGCAGTATCCTTACACGTTTTTCTTCTATTGGCGCAATGAACTTTGCCAATTTAGCGATAACTTCCGGCTTGCTCAGTCCAGCTGTATATGAAGTGTTCTTAAAGCCGGCCATTACAATTCTGAACTTTCTCATGTAGTTTTCCGACTCGGCAAGCCTTACGGCACTAACTAACGCGTCTGCAACGGAAATACCGCTCTGCTGACCGACTCTGCTTACATCGATAAGCGGTGCTATTGCGTATATGTTCGGAGCTACAACTACTTCGTTAAGTACATCTATGAACTCATCGACATCAGGTTCGTCTTTGTCACTGCTACTTGCTGCAAATGGTACAGCCATAACTGGATAGCCGTTCTGTGAACCTTGGAAAGTCAAGTACAGTGCAAAGCCGAGCGGGTTAGCTGGATGGACTGGTCCAAACAAGCTGACGATGTCAGCCTCGCTTCTAAATTTGACGGGAACTCCTAGTTTAGGCGAATTCGATTTTGGATATGCCTTGAAGTACACGAAGATTTTTACTCTCTGTGGCGAAACAACGTACCACGTCTTTGTAACAGTGTTGCCGTTTTCTATTACTGTTTCTTGGACTTGGCTGAGTTGCAGACCGCCGTATGTGACAATGTTTGAAAGCTCATCGGAAGCGAATTTGAGTCTCGGTATCTGCACTTTTGTTGAGCTTATAGCTGGCTGGCCGTTGACAGTCTGTGTTCTGAGCCAGTCAGTAATATCAGCACACATTTCCGGCACTTGGAACGGCAAGCCGAACTTTTCGAACTGGTCTTTCGTAATGAAAGCTGGTAAACCTGTCTCGGTGAATGGTGCGAGCACGACTCTTACGGTATTGGGGTCGATTTCGAAAAAGTCGGACGGAAAGCCGTCTTTCCAAGGCAGAGGAATTTCAACAATGTTATTAGCCATGGTATCTGCACTGCCCCAGTACGCCTGCGCTTCGTTCACATAAACTGGTACGCCCATCACCATGGGCAGATAGTTATCGATGTTCGGTGCAGCCTTGCGGGAAGGAATGTACTCTTGAGTTACATATACACCAGGTTTTACGTATGGCATCTTTTACACCTCCAAACTGAAAGCTATTTGACCTCGAATTCATTCATGGGAGTTTCGCTATGCTTTATTTTAAAATACAAACCGTTGAGTGTTGGATAGCCCGGTCTTGGCTCAACATTCAGCACTAGTGAGTAGAGATATTCAACGCCAACAGCCACATCGTACTTAGCTGAAGCAAGGGAACCGCTCTCGTCTGGCAGAACGATAGTACTCGACTGGTTTGTGGGTTTGAAGCTTAGAAAGTCGTACTGTTCGAAAAACGGTGGATTGAGCAGTGCAAATGAGAAGAACGCACTGGCAGTCCTGTGAGCGAACAGTTCGTTCAGCGATACGAAATGGAAGTTCACCGTCCCGCTGAGCATGTACTGGTGCGGTCCCATCTTGTAGCGTATTGTTATATTCGGGTTGCCCGGGTCTGGAAATGTAACTGAAGCGTTCGCTAGAGGACCTATGTCTACAACTACGGTTGTTGGAGTATCTGGTGCAAAGACGTTGAAATCATACACCGGCTTGATAGATATATCCTGTCCCAAGACCAAATCAGTGTACTCGGATATGAATTTTTCCATAGCAGTCATGCTGACAGCAAGTAGTCTTTCAAAAAATGAAACAAACCCCTCGGCATGCTCAATCTCTTTTATTACGTGCCTGCGTTCCACTGTCAATCACCTCTTGCAAACGGGTTGGGCGTACTGGCGAACTGTTCAGCAACAAGTTCGGATAGTCGTTGCATCAGCCTTTGCGAGCGCTCCATTAGTTCTATTCCAACTTCCTCTCTTACCTCTTCAAGTATCTGCCTAAGAATGAACTTACCAGGCTGCGGTGGTACATACCATCGACCTTTGGCAATGCTCTGCGGTGTTACTTTCCTGAAGATAATCTCGCCGGTGCTGAGCCTGATTGGTACTGGTTTTTGCCTCGGTCGCATTTTATATCCACGCCTGCCACGTTCATACACTGCAAAGATTTTATCAGGCACCGTCACCATTATTCCGTTCGGCATGACTGCAACCGACAGCTTATTGAGGACACGGTTGATACTCTGCGAACTCCAGCCTTCCATTGCAAGAGCGGATTCGAGGTTGTCCCTGATGCGCTGAGCAAGGACAGGCGAGAGCATTTCGTTCATGCCAGTCCAATGTATCAAATATCCAACACCTGTTGGAACTTTAAGCTCCTCGAGCTTCAGTACACCGACCCTATAAAGGAAGCTGTCCATAGCCATCATTCCTTCGCTTAAGTTTCGCAGAAATTCTATCATTGTTTATTTTTGACCTCCTCCCAATCCCCTTAAGGGGATAGGATTCTTTTCAGGGGATTAAGCTTCCCGCTTCTACGTGGTATGGCTTACCAAGATATAGGGGTTATCCCTAAATATCTTGGCAGTGACCTCCCACTCCACGGGCGTGAATTCGGACCGGTCCAGCCCTACTTCTTTCAACATATTTATTGTTGCATTAATTCAGCCACTTTAGGTGTTTGTACTTCTTCTTTGCATGTGGCTCTTGCTTTTCATGCCATATGCTCGTAACTGTACACTTACCCTTGTAGCAGTTCAATGTCAAAACGTGCTTGTAGCCGTGCTTGTCGTATACAACCTTCCTTCTCCATACACCTTTTTCAGGTGCTATCGGCTTGTTCTTCTCACTGACTACATAGTTCTTCGTCTTGCCTTCGAACTTCGTCTCAGGTGGTCCTGGCTTGTCATCTTGAGGCTTTTTATCAGGCCTATCCTGTGCTATTTTAATCAACTTTTCAAACAGCATCTTCCCACCTCCCAAGACATATTATACCGCCTGCATCTGGCATGTTGAAAGCCTAAATCACCATGTGGTGAGCCATGGTAATCGAAGGAAAAACGTTTATTTATCACTATTCTCGTTAGATAATAACTCATTACGATAAAAATTATCGAACGACCACCTTTTTATTCAAAAAATAAGAATGAGTTTTTTTAAAATCATTCATAAGGCAAAAACCTTTCATCTAGGTTAAAACCTATCGAAGGGTTAAAACCTAATTGCTAGATAATAGCCTTTAGAAAGGCTTTTAACTAACAAATAGTTAAGTTAAGACCAGCCAAAAGTTTAATGGTAAACCTTTAGACTATTGGCTGATAGCTAATGACTGTTTGAATTCCTAGAAGTTAGGTTAAAACCTATCGATAGGTTTAAATGCCCACTAACGTGGGCAGTCCACTCAGCGGTCGCCCACTGCGTGGGCTCCCACTTCGTGGACACTATTTGTTTTGTTTTTTTCTAAGCTTAGCTAAAAACCTTCCTCCTTAAGCTTAGTTAAAACCTAAATGAAAGGTTCTCGCCCGCGCCAGCGGGCAAATTTTTAGCTCTGGCGTGTGCACTAAGTTAGCCTTGATAAAACTAAGTTAGCTTATGTTAAAAATGTTTTTGTCTGGCTAAAATCAAAGGGAAGTCCAAAAACGAAATTCCCAGTTTCGACTGGGATGGGATACGGGATGTTCGGTTTTCAATTCTCACTCCGTATTTGACCTCAGGAGGGCTGGAGATTAGCTGTTCGAGGTTGAGCTGCTTTTGTGCGAGCTGTTTCAGGTGTGGTGTGCGTTCAAGCTGAACGGTGTAGTTTACGCCTGATAGTTCATATAGTCTTTTAAGTCTTGCATGGAACATGCCTTCGTGGATGTAGACGCTGACGAGTTTCATGAGTCTGAAGGCTTGTTCGAACGGGTCGACGTTGGTTAGTACATAGTAGATAGGAACTGGTTCGTGCTTTCCAGTTTCATGGCTGTAGACAAGCTTAGTGTCTATGAAGGAAATGATGACCGCTTCTTTGAGTAGCTTTAAGATGTTCCAAGCTGTAGAGTTAGACACGTTCATGAGCTTTGCTAGGAACCTTGTGCTGATGATGTCTTTTCCATCTTCATGTGCCCCGAGGATGTTGGCGATGTATCTAAGCGCTCTGATGATGTTGTCTATTTTTTTGTTGACATGTTTTCTCGGTTCTAGGTATCTGTACTTCTGGATTTCGCGAATGATTTTCGCAATATGCTCAACGACTTTGAAGCCTTCTTCGGTTAGTCCGCCTGTCTTGAGCCTGAGGATTTTGCGCATTGCAACGTATTCGAAACCTTTCAGGTCTGGGTAGTCTTCATACCGCTGGGGTCGGTAAAAGAACGCAAACGCATCAATTCCACCAACGCTTCTCAAACTGTTGTGGTCCCACCATCTGAGTCTGTTTACCTTGCTTACGTACGTGTTCCCAATGCCTTCAACATACGCACTACCAGACCACGGACTTGCATATTCATCGCCTACTACTTTCTGGATTGCATATGGCACGAGCATGTCGATGTTGCTTTTACGGTACAGCCCAACAGCAACAGTATGGTACCTGCCATATGCAACAGGTCTGCCTTTAGCAAAGTATTCTTTAATTAAATCAGCTTTCCTGAGTTCTTCTTGGAGGATTTTTGTGTAGGTGATTGTCTTTTCATCTGGCGATGGCGGGTCGAATTTGCCAAGAAGAGCTAAAATATCCTTGGAACTGATAAGCTCAATTCTGTCCTGCCTGAGTTTGTCACTCGGAATGTATCTGAACTGTTCTAGGTCAATTCCTCTTTGTTTTGCAATCTCTTCGTAGCTCATGCTGGCGTACTGTTTAACTATCTGAAGGTCGATGCGTACATCCTTAACAAGTCCTGGTACAACAACTGAGCCAGGTTCCATCGTCCATTTGCGCAGCTCTATCTCTACAGTCAATTTGCCGTCTTTCATGTATACCTTTTTCGTTCGTGGGTTATAAAGTGCTACCTGCTCTTTTTGCCCTGGTGTTAGGCTGTGGAACTGCCTGAGGTCTAAGTACAAGCTGCGCTTTTTTGAGTTCGGTCGCCTTCCGTCCCTGCGTTTAAGTAACTCATTAAGTTCGTTCGGCTTCATCGCAAACCAGAGCTCTACCCCCTCAGGCGTTAGTACGTACTGCTCGTACCTACGTCCTACTATCTTCTCTGCTATCTCAAGCGCTAATTCTAATGCCACTTTCCTCGGCACGTATCTGATATCTGACTTTACTAAGAGTACAAAATAATGAAAACGCCTGCCACGCAAATAATATGGCAGGAACGTTATTTTTCTTCCTGTCACCAAATTTTCTGGTATCTTGTCTTTCATTTCGCCGTTCACTACCTGCTTACTGAACGGCCACGTTATTTCCTTTTTCGCTCGTGCTCTTGTAAGTTCAACACCTTTCAAGCACAATCCCTTCCTTCCACGTTCTCCCCCTATCTATTGTACCAGGTTTGCCTTGTGCTTGTCAAGCGCTTTCTTATAGAATTTCAAGACTCTAAAACCCCGCATTTTAATGCGGGGAGTAGGTCATTTGACTCTTACCTTTTTGACCAGCTCAATACCAATTTCGTCTTTTGCTTCTAATACCAACGGCACCTTCATCTTCCCAACGTATACTTCCGCATGCCTCAATAGCTGTCTGCCCAGCAGCCCCATGTTCGGTATGCTGTCAGTATACACTACCAATCTTACTTTCAGTGTCATTAACTTCATCAGCGCCATGAACCCGCTACCGCGCAGGCTGCCTTCCACCACTATCGTATGGTACTTGCCCCAGTCACTTATATCTTCATTCAATATCCGCTCTTTTTCCTTATCTAAATCAAGCTTCAGCATCATTGCGCTCACCTCAACTTGCTGAGACGTTCTATCAGCGCTTCAACCTGCTCTCTACTGAGCACCTTATAGTCTTCCAGCCTCTCGCCTGTTCTTGTCAATTGTCCTGCTTCAAGCATCGCAAGACCTGCCTCCGATATGCGCCTTACTCTGCTCAGTACATCAATTACCACTTCTCTTGCTTGATTGTTTTCCATTGTCAGTGCATCCTTAAGCTGTTCTAATGCTTCATCAAGTTTAATCATCAATCCCAACACTCCATACCTTTCGAGCGCCCACTCCCTTATCGGCTCGGGCTTTTTGAATATCTTCGCTATGAACATCTTAAACATCCACTTCACCTCCCAGTTTATTCTACTATACCTTAAAAAAACTTGTCGGCGCTTCCAACATACCCCTGCTTTCGTGGTATACTATATGTGATGCATCACGAATAGCCTTGATGCGGCGGGTGAACAATATGTATAACCTCAACACGTTGCTTTCTAAAATCTTGGTTCTTAATGTGTCTACTTTTGGATATTTCAAAAGATATTTCCTCTTCCTAACTCGCGAACTCGAAAAGCTCAGAAACTCAGGAGAGACTGAGCTGCCGTCAGACAAGCTGTTTCTGACAATGAGCATACCTGTCAATTCATTCCATTCTCACTCCGATTATCTACCTACACTTGATGAGATTTTTGAGTTTGCCTTTAGAAATCCAGCATTCGCCTCGTATCTCGATAAGCACAGAGCAGATAATCCAGGCTTTGAACATCCAGTTGCTAATATCTGGATAGCTTTCGCTAAACCTACCATCTTGTTCTTCTTCGACTACCTTACAGATAGACTTCCTGAAGGCTCGTTGGAAGAAATTGCTTCTGCTGAACCACTCAGCGAACCAGATGATGTCGATGCCGAAATGCTCGATATACATGTAGATGGCAAAAGGCTTGCTCCGTCTGAATTCGAACCAAGACCGTCTGATGTCTTCATGTTCTCCATCGGCTTCAGGTTCGAAGAACTGCTCAGGCGTGCCAGTAAGTTCAACCTCCAACCTAAAGAGCTCTTTAAACTCTTCCATTCTTATTTGTCTGAGAAAAAGGAAAATATCAACACGGTCTTGATTAATGATATAATCAGGTATATCGAAGCTAAGTTGGGAAACAAGGAGGGCTATTTATGAACAGCGCAGCAAGCAGTAGTTGATGGGCACATGAAAAAGGCTACCGGGAACAAAAAAAAGAGAGCCCGAACTGGCTCTCTTTTTTTCATAGTCCGTATTGCGTATAGACATCTTCAGGTAGAGCGCCCGTAGCTTTCTGCCAGAGCTTTTTATTTGCATTTAGTACTGGCTGGGTCAACTTAGTAGTTGGCGTACTTGCAATGCTCCATAGGACTATAGAAGGCAGGATAGGACCGAACGCACGGACAATACCTGGCATTTTTGCCCAGCGCTGTTCAAGTCCTTGGAAGAAAGTTTTTGCATCGGCTTCTTTTAGGAGCTGAGCTGTTTTAGAGTACATTTCGAACGGCTGAGGCTGTTGTATAGTTTTAAGTTGCTGAGCAAGCGCCTTAACTCGATTGCGTTCATTAAGCAATCCGAAGCCGAGCCCAATACCGCTGAAGATAGCATTAGTAATGAGCATATTTTTAAGCCATGGTTTAATTATTTGTTTAGCAGACTGTGCAAGTTGCTGCTCCTGTGCGGTTTTTCTCATATCTATCACCTCCGACTTAGATGCACGCGACTTCAGTTGTGTGAGATATAGAATAGTTTGTTTTTGTCTTGCTATATTGCCAACCATCAGCTATTTGAATCAGCTTGCAGTACTTATAACTTATTCCCTGA
>Ga0208461_1001362_pt1 | contig 22269 bp, 27 predicted proteins | sample AD_JPNTR4_MetaG_FD_184448 | JGI IMG/M metagenome (GOLD analysis project Ga0208461, IMG submission 184448) | Active sludge microbial communities of municipal wastewater-treating anaerobic digesters from Japan - AD_JPNTR4_MetaG (SPAdes) (version 2) | ecosystem: Engineered > Bioreactor > Anaerobic...
TCGAGACCCAAAATTCCAGTTATTACCACAGAAAAAACTCCTTTTGAATTTAATAAAATTCAAACTTTCTGGATATCATCAAATCCCCAAGCAACAATTATAGCTACTGGTTCAATGGTTTATTATTCGTTAATTGCTGCCCAACAACTGGAAAAACAAGGCATTGAAACAGAGGTAATAAATTGCTCAACTTTAAAACCTTTGGATAAGGAAGAAATTTTAAAACATTTTAAAATTACTAAAGCAGCAGTAACAGTTGAGGAGCACCAAACTCACGGAGGATTATCGTCTTTAATAGCTAATTTAATTACCACTAATTTTTTAATTCCCCAAGAAATAGTGGCAATTGATGATACTTTTAGTGAGTCAGGAGATCCAGAAGAACTTTTAGATAAATACGGCTTAAATACCGATAATATTAAAAAAGCGGTTTTAAAAGCAATTTCTAGAAAAAAACAATAATTATTATTAGTGATACGATAGGTCTTGAATTTAATAATTAGCTATGGAATAATTCAATCTCGTTTAATTTAAAGATATGGATAAAGATTTATTTAATATTGAAATTGGAAAGAATTTTCCAGAAATTGTTAACGTTATTATTGAAATTCCCAAAGCATCCCATAATAAATACGAATTTGATAAAGAACGAGGAGTTTTTAGATTGGATAGAGTATTATATTCGCCAGTTCATTACCCAGCTGATTATGGTTTTATTCCCCAAACTGTAGCTGACGATGGAGACCCTTTAGATGTTTTAGTAATTGGAGACGATCCTTTATTTGTTGGTTGTTTATTAGAAGCTCGGCCAATAGGATTATTGGAAATGGTTGATGATAGCGAAAACGACCGTAAAGTTTTAGCAGTTCAACAAGCTAATCCCAGATTTAATGTTTTAACTACTTTAGAATCTTTAAAAGATTTAGATCCTCATTTGCTTGATGAAATAGCCAATTTTTTTGAAGTTTATAAAAAATTGGAAGGCAAAAAAACAATAATTAAGGGTTGGAATAACGAACTTGAAGCAAAAAAAGAAATAGAAAAAGCTTTTAAAGCTTATCGCAATACCATAAAAAATTAAATTCTTAAAATTTTATTGATTTAAAATTGTTTTTAAGTTATAATCGCAATATGAATTTTTTTACTAAAATTAAAAATTATTTTATTTCTTCGTATCAGGAAATAAAAAAAGTCAGTTGGCCAACCAAAAAACAGGTAATTAATTTTGCCCTGTCATTACTGGTATTATGTTTAATAGTCATAGTTTTTATTGGCTTTTTCGATTTTCTGTTTTTGGAAGGAGTTAGAATTTTTATAATTAAATAATATGGCAAAACAGCAGATTCCTTTAGAAAGAAAATGGTATGTAATTCATACCTACGCTGGTTATGAAGAAGCGGTTGCTAAAAATTTAAAGCAAAGGATTGAAACTTTTAAAATGCAAGATTACATTTTTAATGTTTTAGTCCCCAAAGAAAAAAAGGTGAAAATTAGATCTGGTAAAAGAATTACTACTGAAGAAAAGATTTTTCCAGGCTATGTTTTTGTGGAAATGATTGTTAATGACGATTCTTGGTATGTTGTTAGAAATACCCCTCAAGTTACTGGTTTTGTTGGTTCTGGAATTACTCCGGTTCCAGTAGATGAAAAACAAATGGCAGAAATAAAAAGAAGAATAAGCGAAGAAGGACCGGAATTTAAATTAGATTTTGAAATAGGAGACTTAGTAAAAATTACTGATGGGCCATTTAAAGATTTAGAAGGAAAATTGTCAGAAGTTGATAAAGAAAAAGGGAAAATAAAAGTAATGGTTTCTATTTTTGGAAGAGAGACTCCGGTAGAATTAGATTTTTTACAAGTTAAAAAAATTTAAAACAAAATTTATGGCAAAAACACTTAAAGCAAAGATAAAATTGCAAATTGAGGGCGGTAAAGCAACTCCGGCGCCGCCAATTGGCCCTGCTTTAGGGCAGCATGGCGTAAACATTGGAGATTTTATTAATAAGTTTAATGAAGCAACTAAAGACAAGTTGGGAATGGTTTTACCAGTTGAAATAACTGTCTGGGATGATAGAAGCTATGATTTTGTTGTTAAAACTCCAGTAGTAGCAGATTTACTTAAAAAAGCAGCTGGTTTGGAAAAAGGTTCTGGTGAGCCTAATAAAAATAAAGTTGGCAAAATAACTCAAGCTCAATTAGAAGATATTGCTAAGCAAAAAATGGAAGATTTAAATACTTCTGATTTGGAACAAGCTAAAAAAATAGTTTCAGGAACAGCTAAAAGCATGGGTATAGAAATAATTAGTTAAGATTATTTATGAATCGATCCTTTAAGCTTATAAAAAATCCTTACCCCGGATTTTTTATAGACCTTGAGGGCTTAGATGGCAGTGGCAAATCAACCCAAGCAAGGATTTTAAAAAATAATCTAATTTCTAAGGGTTTTAAAGTTTTTTCAACCAAAGAGCCAACTACTGGGGTTATTGGCGAATTGCTGAAAAAAAATTTAACTTCTCAAATTAATTTTTCTTCTTCAACTTTGCAATTATTATTTACAGCTGATAGATTAGAACATTTAAAAAATGAGCTGATTCCCAATTTAGAAAAATCAAAAGTCGTGATAACTGAAAGATATTTTTGGTCAACTGTTGCCTTTGGAGGAATAACTCTTGATAAAAATTGGCTTTTAGATTTGAATAAATTTTGCATTGTCCCAGATTTAACAATTTTTTTAGATGTGCCGGCTAAAGTTTGCATCAAGAGGATAGCAACAAGAAATAGACTTGAGCTTTTTGAAAAAGAAAAAATCTTAAGGATTGTCCGTAAAAATTATTACTGGCTACTAGAACAGTTTCCCAATAAAATTAAAGCTATTAATGGAAATTTAACAATTAAAGAAGTTTCTCAAAATTTGCTTCAAGAGGTTTTGAAAAATAGCAGGATTAAAAAATTAAAATAATTATGTATCGGCCAACAATCGGTTTAGAAATTCATGTGGAATTGAAGACCAAAACCAAAATGTTTTGTTCTTGTTTAAATGATTCGCGAGAAACAATTCCCAATAAAAATATTTGTCCTATTTGTTTGGCTCATCCTGGAGTTTTGCCAACCCCTAATAAACAGGCAATTTTAGATGTTATTAAAGTTGGTTTAGCAACTAATGGTGAGATTTTAGAAAAATCTTTTTTTGACAGAAAAAATTATTTCTATCCTGATTTGCCAAAAGGTTATCAAATATCCCAATATGAATTTCCCTTGGTTAAGGGGGGGTTTTTAGAAATAAAAAACAAAGATGGCTCAATTTCTAAAATAAGAATTACCAGAATTCATTTAGAAGAAGATACTGCACGCTTGATTCATCCTGAAGGTCAAAATTATTCTTTAGTTGATTTTAATAGGGCAGGGATTCCTTTAATGGAGTTAGTTACTGAGCCAGATATTCATACGAGCTATGAAGCTCGAGTTTTTGCCCAAAATTTGCAATTAATTTTAAAATATTTAGGAGTTTCCAATGCTTCAATGGAGGAAGGGGAGATGCGGGTGGAACCAAATATTTCAGTTTCTAAAACAGATAAGTTAGGAGTAAAAGTTGAAATTAAAAATTTGAATTCTTTTAGATCTTTAGAAGAAGCAATTGATTATGAAATAATGAGGCAAATAGAAGTTTTAGAAAATGGCGGGGAAATAAAACAAGAAAATCGGGGCTGGCTGGAAGCTAAAAAAATGACCCATGAGCAGAGATCTAAAGAATTTGCCCATGATTATCGTTATTTTCCAGAGCCGGATTTGACTCCCATTATAATTTTAGAAAACAAAGGCGAAATTAATTTAGATGAGATTAAACAATCTTTGCCGGAATTACCAGAAGCTCGTAAACAAAGATACGTTAAGGAATTTAATCTTTTAGAAAACGAAGCGGAAATTTTAACTATTAATAAGGATTTAGGAGATTATTTTGAAAATGTTGTTTCTGAAATTTATTTATTAATTAAAAGAAATAATTTAACAAATAATGACTGGGAAAAATTAGTAAAAACTTCTTTTAATTTTTTAACTTCTGATCTTTTAGGATTAATGGCTGATAAAAATTTGCCACTAAGCGAAATAAAAATTTCTCCTAAAAACTTTGCAGAGTTAGTTTTTGCTTTTTATAGCAGTAGAATTTCTTCAAGAGTTGCTAAAGATTCTTTAGCCATTATGATCTCTAAAGAAATAACTATTGAGGAATTAATTTCTCAGACTAATTCAGGACAAATTTCAGACTCTAAAGAACTAGAAAAAATAATTGATGAAATTTTAGCTCAAAATCAGAAAGTTGTTTTAGATTATCAAAATGGGAAAACTAATGCTTTGCAATTTTTAATTGGCCAAGTTATTAAAGAAACTAAAGGCAGGGCTAATCCCAAAATAGTTGAAGAATTAATAAAAAGAAAACTTAGTTAGTTTCTAAAAATTTTTTTACCAGCCTTTGAGCTTGGCTATAACTATTAATCCAAATTATTCTTTGGTCTCTTTTGAACCACGTAAGCTGCCTTTTGGCGTAATTTTTTAAAGATATTAGCGATTTATTAACAAAAGTTTCGTAATCTACAAAGCCCATCAGATATAAATAAGCCCAATAATAATGAAGCCCGATTTCTTTTATTTCTTTTTCTTTGTAATTTTCCATTAAACTTTTTACCTCATCTAAAAACCCCTGTTTTAGCCAAATATTAAATCTTTTTTCAATCAGGTCATTTAAATCTTTTCTATTTTGGCTAATTCCTAAAATTAAAGTTTGAAAAAGAGATTTTCCTTTTTTAAGTTTTGCTTGAGGGTTAATTTGAGAAATTTCAATAGCCCTAATTAACCTTCGTTTATTATTTTGGTCTATTTGTTTGGCTCTTTGGGGGTTTAAGATTTGAAGAATTTTAAATAATAAAAAAGATGGATAGGTAGCTAAATTTTTTCTTAGATCGTTATTGGGCTCGATTTTAGGAAAAATAAGATTATCAACTACTGCTTGAATATAAAAGCCGGTTCCGCCAACTAAAAACGGAACTTTTCCTTTTTTAATTATTTCTCTAATTGCTTTGATTGCTGATTTTTTAAATTGTTGAGCTGAAAAATCTTCTTTTAAAGAAATAATATCTATCAGATAATGTTTTATTCCTTGGGTTTCTTTAGAAGTTACTTTTGAGGAGCCTACCCCAAGTTCTTTATAAATTTGGCGAGAATCAGCTGAAACTATTTCGCCATTGAATTTTTTAGCTAATTTAATGGCTAAGCTGGTTTTGCCAGAAGCAGTTGGCCCCAGAATTACAATTAATTTTGGCAGATTCATAAAAAGAATTAATTAATATATTCTAGCTAAATAACTAAAAACTTCAACATCTAAAAATATTAGAATTTGATATTTATTTATTATAGAACTTTAAAATAAGAATATTTTTAATATGACAATTGTTTTTTATTTTTTAAAATGTTATAATTAAAGACTATTAATGATAAAAATATGGGAGGAACACCAACTAGACATCATACTCATTCTAGAAGAAACAAGGGAAGATCTCATTTTGCCTTAAAGCAAAAAAATTTAGTTAGTTGCACTAATTGTGGAACTTTAATAAAACCCAATACTACTTGTTCTAATTGCGGTTTTTATAAAGGCAAACCTCAAGCAAAAATTTTAAAGAAAATAGAAAGAGTCCAACGAAGAGAAAAAGAAAAAGCGACAACCAGAGCTCAAGGAAAGTAATTTATATGGCAAATAGGCATTCTTCTAGATCAGCAATTATTCAAACTCTTTATGAGTTAGATTTTAATAATTTTAGCGAAAAAAATTATTTAGCTTTATTAGAAAATAATCTTAATGAATTTTGGCCAGTTATTAAAGACCCAGAATTTTCAAAAAATCTGTTAAGGGGTATTATGGAGCATAAAGAAGAAATTGATAAATTAATTGAAAAATTTGCTCCCGAGTGGCCTATTAGTAAAATCAACTTAGTTGATAGAAATATTTTAAGACTTGGAATTTACGAATTGCTTTATGCTGACTCTCAAGAGGTGCCAGCTAAAGTAGCAATTAATGAAGCAATTGAATTAGCTAAAGAATTTAGCGGTGAAACCTCTGGCAGATTTGTAAATGGTGTTTTGGGAAGCATTTATAAAAACATTGATAGCCTTAAATAAACTATGCCCTTGGAAGCTTTAGAAAAAGAAATAGGTTACACTTTCAAAAATAAAAACTTATTAAAAGAAGCTTTAACCCATCGTTCTTATTTAAATGAAAATAAAAACTGGAAACTGCCTCATAATGAACGATTAGAATTTTTAGGCGATGCCGTTTTGGAACTAGTAGTTACTAAATATTTATTTGAAAAATTTAAAAATTTGGAGGAGGGAGAATTAACCAAATACCGTTCAGCCCTGGTCAGCGCTTCAACTTTGGCGAAAGTTGCCCATCAATTAAAACTTGATGAATTTATTTTATTATCAAAAGGCGAGAGACAAAATAATTTAAAAGCTAAAAATGAAATTTTGGGCAATACCTTTGAAGCTTTAGTTGGCGCAATTTATTTAGACGGTGGTTATTCTAATGCCAAAAAATTTATCATTAAAAACCTGATTCCTTATTTGAAACTTATTATTTCTAAAAAATTATTTAAAGATTCAAAAAGTTATTTTCAAGAACAAGCTCAAGCCAAAGAGTTAATTACTCCCCATTATCAATTGTTAAAAGAATGGGGGCCGGATCATGACAAAAAATTTTTAGTCGGGGTTTATTTAAATGATAAAAAAATTGCTCAAGCAGAAGGCAGTTCTAAGCAAGAAGCTGAAGTTGAAGCTGCTAAAAAAGCTTTAAAAATAAAAGGTTGGAATAAATAACTATGTTTAAAAGTTTAGAAATTTTAGGTTTTAAATCCTTTCCAGAAAAAATAACTTTTGATTTTTCAAAAAATCTTACAGCAATTGTTGGCCCAAATGGCAGTGGCAAATCAAATGTCGTTGATGCTATTCGTTGGGTTTTGGGAGAGCAAAGTTTTAAAAATTTAAGAGTTTCAAATTTAGTTGAAATTATTTTTTCTGGAAATTTGAAAAAACCGCCAGCTGGTTTTGCTTCAGTTAAAGCTACTTTTGATAATTCCTCTAAAATTTTTCCAGTTGATTTTGAAGAAATTGAAATTACCAGAAAAATATATCGAGATGGAACATCGGAATATTTTTTAAACAAATCTTCAATAAGATTGAAGGATTTGGTTGGAATTTTAGCTAGCGCTAAATTAGGAGTTAAGGGTTTAGGGATAATTAATCAAGGATCAGTTGATTTATTTTTGCGTTCTTCTCCTATTGAAAGAGTTGAAATGATAGAAGAAATGATTGGTTTAAAAGAATTGCGGTTGAAAAAAAACGAAGCTTCAAACAAGATTGAAGAAACTAAAAATAACCTAGAACAATCGCGGAATATTTTAATGGAATTAGAGCCAAACCTCCGTTCTTTAAAAAGGCAAGTTGATAAATGGGAGAAAAGAAAAGATAAAGAATTAGAATTACAAGAAAAAGAAAAAATTTATTTTTCTTTCAAAATAAAGCAGCTTAACGAAAATTTTAGAATTCCGGAAATCAATGAAGAATTATTGATTTCCGAAATCCAAACAATCAAAAATTTTTTAAAAGAAGAAGAAAATAAACTAACTTTAGAAAATTCTATTAGTGATTCAGTTATAAAAAACGAATTACAAACTAAACTTAGAAATTTAGAATATAAACGAGATGAAGTTTTAAGAAGTCTGGGGAGCTTAGAGGGCCAAATTAAAATTATTTCCAACTTTCAAACAACACCAAATTTTTCTTTGTCTCAAGCAACTAATAAATTACAAGAGATTTTAAGTTCCCTAAATTCATTTTTGGGATTTTCTGATCTAGAAAAGTTAAAAATTGAAATTCAAAAACTTATTGGTTCCCTGAAAAAATTTTTAAGCGACGAAGAAAATCGCCAAAATTCCACGCAAGATGAATTAGTTAATCAAAGGGATAAAATTCAAAAAGAACTGAATTTAATTTTGGGTGAAATTGAAAAAGCAACTAAAGAAATTAATGATTTAGATAGTCAAGAGTTTCAAAAAACTCAAAGTTTAAAAGAACTTATTTTCAAAATAGAAAACCAGAGAAAAATTCTAAAAGAAAAAGAGGATTCTCTTAACAATTTAAATTTTCTAAAGGAAAAAAGAGAATTTTATGAAAACGATTTAAGAAAAAAAATGCAAGAAAGCAATTTAAATTTTGAAGAATTTATAAAGCAAAACCAAGAGTTAATTAATAAGCCGGAAATTGGAGAGTTGGAAGCAGAAAAGTTAGAAATCCAAATTTTTAAATTGAAAAAAGAATTAGCAACTATTGGAGAAGTTGATGAAGAAATTATTAATTCTTTTAACGATTTAAAAGAAAGATTTGAATTTATAACTAACCAGAAACAGGATTTAGAAAAAGCGCTGAATGACTTAGAAAATTTAAACAGCTTTTTAACAGAAAAAATAAAAACAGATTTTCAAGAGGCAATTAATAGCATTTCTAAAGAATTTCAAAAATATTTTGAAATTCTTTTTCAAGGAGGCAAGGCTAATTTAAAAATTGTGCCTTTAATTAAAAACGATAATGGTAATTCCCAAACAATTGAAGGAATTGAAATTAATGTTAATTTGCCTAGAAAAAAAATAAAGTCAATTGAAGCTTTATCAGGAGGAGAAAGGTCGTTAACTTCTCTGGCAATTCTACTGGCAATTGTTTCTTTTTCCAAACCGCCATTTTTGGTATTGGACGAAGTCGATGCTTCACTTGATGAAACTAATTCTTTAAAATTAGCCAATCTTTTAAAAGAAACTTCCCAAGATGTTCAATTTATTTTGATAACCCATAATAGGGCGGTGATGCAAGTGGCTGATATTTTATATGGTGTAACAATGAGGGATGGTATTTCTAAAGTTTTTACGCTAAACTTTAAAGAAAGCCAGGAAGAGATTATAAATAATGAAATTAAAAACTAAAAATTTTAAAGGTGTTTCAGCTTTAGTAATAATTTTGGGAATAACTTCTATTGCTATTGCCGTAGTTATAACTTTGGCTTTAATTACTTATTTTGAAAGCAATTCAACTTTTTTAAGACAAAAATCTTCTGAAGCTTTGTTTATTGCCCAATCTGGAGTTTATGACGCTTTATATAAAATTTCGCAAAATAAAAATATAAATATTCCAGAAGGTTATACTTTAGATTTCGAAAATGGCCAGGCAACTGTCACAATTGAGAAAAATGTTGATGAATTTGGTCCTACTCCTGGATTTTTTATGATTAATTCAACTGGTTCAGCTAAAGCGCTAATTGGCAAAGTCTATAGGAAACTGCAAATTAAAGCAGCAATTGATGAAACTTCTGGTAAACTAACAATTATTTCTTGGAAAGAAATAGAGGTTTAATTATATGATTTTAGCTTTAAATTGGAAACTAAATCCCCAATCTTTAGAAGAAGCTAATAAACTTTTTGATAAAACGTTAAATTTTTCTTCTAAAGCAAAAAATTTACAAGTTTTAATTTTGCCTCCTTTCCAATATCTTTTTAATTTGAATAATTACAAATTGCCATTCAATGTTTCTTTAGGGGCTCAAAATTGCTTTTGGGAAAATAGCGGTTCTTATACCGGAGAAGTTTCGCCATTATTTTTAAAGCAGAATAATATTAGCTATGTCTTATTAGGCCATTCTGAAAGAAGAATTCATCTTAGGGAAACTTCTGCAATGATTAATAAAAAACTTTTGGCAGCTTTAAATGCTAATTTAAAGGTTATTTTGTGTATCGGGGAAGACGAGAAAATTCATTCAAAAGGAGAAAAAAGCATTAAGTCATTTTTAAGGTTTCAAATCAATAATTCTTTAAAAAATTTTGATTCTTTGCCTTTATCATTAAAACACAATTTGATTATCGCTTATGAGCCAATTTGGGCTATTTCCGGATTTGGCGGCAAATCTCCAGAAAAACCTCAAATTGCCAGTAATCTATCTTTATTTATTAAAAATTATTTCAAAGACAAATATGGATTAAATAATGAGTTGGTGTTATATGGCGGATCTCTAAATTCTAAAAATATTACTAATTTTTTGGATTACGAAACCCTCGATGGATTTTTAATAGGAAAATCAAGCGTTAATCAGGAAGAGGTAAAAGAACTAATTGAAATTCTAAAAAATAAAAAATAATTAAATTTTTAAAATATTTTGCTTTATGTTATTATTATAAATAATTAATTAATTAAAAATATGACTAACCTTAAAAATATTTTATTTGGATGTTTGAGCTTATTGGCAATTGGATTGGTAGTTTTAACCGGGGTTTTTGTGTCGCAACTATTAAATGATTCTTTTAATAAAACTCCGGCAACTATTGCCGTAGAAGGCTCTTCAAAAATAAATTATGTTCCAGATGAGGCAGTGATAACTAGTGGGGTATTAATTGAGGGACAAAGTCCTAAAGATATTCAAAGCCAAAGTGATAGTTTAATGACCGGCTTGATAAATTTTCTAAAAGAACAGGGAATTGAGGAAAAAGATATCAAAACAACAAGATATAACCTTTCTCCTAAATATGACTGGGATAATCACAATAGAATTATAGGCTATTCGTTAGACCAAACAATCGAAATTAGGTTAAAAGATTTTTCTAAAATAGGAGAAATTGTGGCTGGTTTAACTAGAAATGGAGCTAATGAAATAAGAGGCCTTAATTTTTCTTTAAGTTCTGAAGCTGAAAAAAATTTAAAAAATCAAGCACGAGATTTAGCAATAGCCGATGCTTATCAAAATTTGGAAAATTTAAAAAAATCATTAAAAATTAAAAATGTTAAGTTAGTTGGTTTTTCTGAAAATGGCAATCAGCCAATTACTTATCAAAGATTTGATGCTGTGTTGGGAAATGAATATTTAAAAGCTCCAAGTTCGCCAATTTTAGCTGGAGAAAATGAATTTGTTTCAAATGTTTATTTGGTTTTTGAAATAAGGTAATTATGATTGAATTTGTTTCTAGCAAATTAAATTTTAAAAATAAAAAAGTTCTTTTAAGGGTTGATTATAATGTAAAGATAAAAAATAATATAATTGTTGACGATTTCAGAATTAAAAAATCTTTAAAAACCATTAATTTTTTGAAAAATAAAGCTAAAGTTGTAATTTTAGTATCTCATTTGGGAAATCCCCAAGGAATTGATGAGCAATTTAGTTTAAGAATAGTTGCTAAATACCTTTCAAAAATTTTAAAACGCAAAATTTATTTTATAACTGATTTTGAAAATTGTGAAAAAATTATAAACTCTTTGCCAAGTGGCTCAATAGCTTTGCTTGAAAACTTAAGATTTTACAAAGGAGAAAAAGAAAATTCAAAAAATTTTGCAAAAAAACTTGCTAGCTTGGGAGACATTTATATTAATGATGCTTTTTCAGTAAGCCATCGTAAGAATGCTTCGGTTTGTAAAATTACTGAGTTTCTTCCTAGTTATGGTGGTTTGCTTTTAAAAGAAGAACTCCAAAATTTAGAAAAAATTAGAAATAATTTCAACCCTCCTTTTGTAGTTGTTTTAGGTGGAGCTAAATTAAAAGATAAATTGCCACTAATTAAAAATTTTTTGAAAACTAGCGATTATATTTTAGTTGGCGGAGGAATAGCTAATACTTTTTTAAAATCTCAAAATATTGAAATTGGCAAATCTTTGGTTGAAGACGAACTTCTTGAAACCTCCAAAAAACTTCTTAAAAATAAAAAAATAATTTTGCCAATTGATTTTATAATAAGCAGTGATTACCGACATATTAAAATTTTTAATCCTTTTAAAGATAAGATTTCAAAAAGTGAAGCAATTTTAGATATTGGCCCAAAAACAGTTTTGAAGTTTTCAAATTTAATTTCCAAAGCTCAAACAATATTTTTTAATGGCCCATTAGGTTATTTTGAAAATAAAAAATTCGCTACTGGCTCTTTAAAAATAACTCAAGCAATTTTAAAAAACAAGCAAGCTTTAAAAGTTATTGGAGGAGGAGAAACAATTGCTCTGTTAAATGGGACAATCTCTAATTTTGAAAAAATTCCTAATTTATTTGTATCAACTGGGGGAGGGGCAATGCTGGAGTATTTAGCTAACAAAAAATTGCCAGCTCTAGAAGCTTTGAAAAATAATAAAGTTTAAAACTAAAATGGCTAAAAAAATTATAATTTATACTGATGGTGGCTCTCGCGGGAACCCTGGAAAATCAGCTCTAGGGGTAGTTATTAAACTTTCCAATTCTTTGAAAACTTACAGTAAATTTTTAGGCAAAGCAACTAATAATGAAGCAGAATATCAAGCAGTTATTTTTGCCTTAAAAAAACTTAAAAGTTTGATTTCTAAAAAGCAAGCTAAAAATACTCAAGTTGTTATCAAAACCGATAGCGAATTAATGGCTAAACAGCTTACTGGCAAATATAAGTTAAAAGATAAAGATCTTATTCCTTTATTTGTTGAAATCTGGAATTTAAAGCAAGATTTTTTAAAAGTTGAATTCGAAATAATAAAAAGGGAACAAAATAAATTAGCTGATAAATTAGTTAATCAGGAATTAGATAAAGTTTCACAAATTTAGATTCAATTATCTTTTGACTTTTCTATTAAAATATGATATAATTATATATTAGTAGTCCAAAAGGCTATATTTTTATTTTAAAAAATTGATAAATTATTAAAAAACAATTACAATAAACTAAATAGTTTATGGATTTTCAAAATTTTACAGAAATAACAAATCAGATATTTTCCGTTATTTTGGATTTTTTGATAAATTTTGGTTGGATTTTTTTAGTTTTTATTCTCTACAACATTTTTATTAATTATTGGATAACCTATCAGAAGAAAAAATTTAAAAGTAGCATTAATTTCATTACTTTAAAAATCAAAATTCCCAGAGAAGTTGAAGCTAGTTATAAAGTTATGGAACAAATATTTTCAGGATTATCAGTGATTAGTAGTAGTCCTTCAAGAATCGATGAAATTACTTCTGGTAAAGTTCCTTTATGGATTTCTTTTGAAATAGCTGCCAACGATTCGGGAATTGAATTTTTTATTAAAACCCCAATTGATTTTAAAAAAACGCTAGAAGCTTTATTTTATTCTCATTATCCCCAAGCCGTAATTGAAGAAACAAGTGATTATACAGAAGAAATAACAGTAAGTTTACCTAACGATTATAATTCCTTGTGGGCTAGTGAATTTGCCCTTTCTAAAGATTGCGTTTTGCCAATTAAAACTTATCAATTTTTTGAAGAAAAAGATGAAGAAAAAAGATTAGAGCCAATGGCTCCGCTTTTAGAAATTCTTAGCAATTTAAAAGAAGGAGAAGAAATTTGGATGCAGTTTATTATCCGGGGATTAACAAAAGATCAAGCAAAGCAATTTCAAAGTGAAGCTAAGAAAAAAATTGATGAATTATTTAATAAAAAAGAGCCTCCTAAAAAATCTGATCTTCAAATATTTATTGATTCATTTATTGAGGTTTTGGGTGAATTTTTTTCTTCTATTTTTGGCGGTTTGGTTCCTGGAGGCTCTAATAATAAAAAAGAGGAAGCTAAACCAGCGACTTTTATTATGACTCCACAAGTTAAGGAAAATTCAGAAGCAATTCAGAGAAAAATTTCAAAAGTGGTTTTTGAAAGTGTGATTAGGGTGGTTTATTTTGCTCCAGCAGCGATTTTTGATAAAAACGGTCAAAGCACGGCTTTAAAGTCCTATTTTTCGACTTTTACTGTTGAAGGGCTTAATTCTTTTAAAGACAAGGGGCTTAAAAAGCCAAAAACTTTAATAAGGGAAATTTATAAAAATTGGGAATCAGACCAATTAAGGGAATTATTCGAGAGCTTTAAAAAAAGAAAAATCAAAGATCCAACAGCTAATAAAATTTTAGAAAAAAATATTTTAAGTTCTGAAGAATTGGCAACTTTGTATCATTTTCCTTTGTCAACTACTGTTGGCGCTAAAATTTCTAGGATTCAAACAAAAACCGAGGCTCCTCCTCCTAATTTACCAATCATTAGCTAATATGGAAGACGAATTAAGCTTAATAGGTAAAATTATTTTAAAAGATAAAGAGCAGCTGTTTGGCATAAAAACAGATGACAGGCGGCGCCATATGTATATTATTGGTAGAACTGGCGTTGGAAAAACGACTTTAGAGGAAACTTTAGCTCTTTACGATATTGAGCACAATAAAGGAATTGGAGTAATTGATCCTCATGGGGAGATGAGCGAGAGGCTTTTGAAGTTTATTCCTAAAAATAGAATAGATGATGTAGTTTATTTTAATCCAGCTGATTATTCCTATCCTTTAGCTTTTAATGTAATGGAATACGTTGAACCTCAATATCGGCATATGGTAGCCAGTGGTTTATTATCGGTTTTTGAAAAAATTTGGCCTGATGTTTGGAGTTCTCGTATGGAATATATTTTAAATAATACTATTTTAGCTTTGCTTGAATATCCAGATTCGACACTTTTGCACATTAACCGAATGTTAGCTGATAAGGATTTTAGAAAAGAAGTTGTTAATAACTTAACAGATGAAGTTGTTAAGGCTTTTTGGCTTGAAGAATTTGAAAGATATCACGAAAGATTTCAAGTTGAAGCAATTGCTCCAATTCAAAATAAGGTTGGCCAGTTTATTTCTAATCCCTTAATTAGAAATATTGTTGGCCAGCAAAAATCAAAAATAAATTTGAGGGAAATAATTGATAGCCGTAAAATTTTAATAGCTAGATTGCCAGTTGGCTTAATTGGCGAGACGAATGTTTCTTTGCTTGGGGGATTATTGGTTACTAAACTTCAACAAGCAGCTATGAGCAGAATCGATATTCCCGAAGAAAATCGCCAAGATTTCTTTCTATTTATTGATGAGTTTCAAAATTTTGCCACTGAATCATTTATTAATATTTTAGCAGAAGCTAGAAAATATCGTTTAAATTTAACTTTGGCTAACCAATACTTAGAGCAATTGCCAGAAAATTTAAGAGCTGCAATTTTGGGAACTATTGGAACTTTGGTTATTTTTAGAATTGGAGCCAGAGACGCTGAAGTTTTGAAAAAAGAATTCGAGCCATTTTTAAATGAACAGGATTTAATTAATCTTCCTAAATATAACTTTTATATTAAATTAATGATTGATGGAGTTGTATCTAATCCTTTTTTAGCTTCAACTCTTGCTCCCAGAACTGAACCACTTGAAAATTATGTTGAAGAAATTATTGCTTTGTCTCGTTTAAAATACAGCAATAGAAAAGAAGATGTAGAAATGGAAATAGGCAAAGAATTTAAAAAAACAAATTCCTTAGAAAATGTTGGGCAAGCTAAATCTAATTCCAACGAAAAAAGAGAAACTATCTTATACGAAGCAGTTTGTTCTAATTGCAACAAAAAAATTCAAGTTCCATTCAAACCAGATCCCAATAGGCCGGTTTATTGCAAAAATTGCTTAAAGAAAATAAGGGCAAAAACTTCGAAACCTGAAGTTTTAAAACAATAGTTCTAGTTTTGGAGATTAATTATTTTATCTTTACTCTTCCAACATAAGTTCCGGTTTGGGTATTAACCAAAATAATATCTCCTTCTTCAATAAATAAGGGGACGTTAATTTCAGCGCCGGTTTCTAAAACTACGGTTTTATTTCCTCCTTGGGCAGTATTGCCTTTAATAGAAGGCGGGGCTTCTTTAACTTTTAACTCAATTTTTATAGGCAGATTTATTTTAATTATTTCATCGCCAATTGTTAAAATTTCAACTAAACTATTGGGTTTTAAAAATTTTCTAGTATTTGAGTCAACCAATTCTTCTTTTAAAGAAATTCTTTTTTTGTTTTCATCTTGGAAGAAATATTCGCCGCGATGGTAGTACAAAAAAGTTAATTCTTTTTTCTCGGTTTCTAATTCTTCAAAAGAATCAGAAGGTTTAAAATTTCTGCTAAGGACTGTCCCAGTTTTTAAATTCTTTAATTTAGTTTCCACAACTGCTCCGCCTCTTCCCATATGCAAATGTTTAGCTTCCAAAACTTCATAGGGGTTATTTTGGTAATTGATTATTATTCCGGGTTTTAAATCGTTCATGTCTAACATATTTTTATAATTTATAATTTATCAATTTTTTGTTTAAGTTTCAATATTCATTGAACTTTAAAGTTATTTATGTTAAAATTCGCTAATTAACTTAAGAAAACTAGTTATGGCAATTATTGTTAAAAGAAAGGAAAACGAGCCTTTGGCAAGTTTTTTATATCGAGCCAATAAAAGAATCCAAAAATCAGGTATTTTGATTGAAGCTAGAAAGAAAGCTTATGCTTCTAAAAAGCTTCATAAAAACAAGAAAAAAGAAAAGGCTTATTACCGCTTAAAAATGCAAAAAGAGATGGAAAAATTTCTTAAGCTTGGCTATTCAGTTGAAGAAGCAGTTGATTTGGCAAGAAAAAAAATTAAAGGAATAATCAAAAAATAATTTATGGATTTGGAAATCCAGATAAAAAATGAACTTAACGAAGCTTTAAAAAATAGAGATAATGTTAAAACTGAAGTTTTAAGAATGTTAATTTCTTCAATAAACAATTATAAAATTGACAAAAGAAGCAAAAAACAGGACGATTCTTTAACAACTACTGAAATTATTGGAATTATTAATCGCGAATATAATAAAAGAATCGAGGCTTTTAATTCTTTTTCTGAGATTGGAAATAATAATAGAGCCCAAGAAGAATTAAGGGAAAGTGAAATCTTAAAAAAATATTTACCAGAAAAAATAACCGGTTCTGAGCTTGAAAAATTAATAACTGATTTTATAAAAGAGTTAAACAGTAATGATAGGCAATTTGGGGTTGTTATGAAGGGTTTATCAGAAAAACTGAAAAATCAAGCTGATTTAAAAGAAGTAGCTGAAATTGTGAAAAAATTATTGAGTTAATGGAATTTGAGATTTATAATTCTAGCAAGGTTAAAATTAATAAAAAAAAATTACAAAGGGATCTTTTAAAAATTTCAGAATTATTAAAAGTTAAAGACGCTTTAATCAGAATTTTTTTTGTAAATCAAGAAGAAATTAGAAAAATTAATAAAAAATTTAGAAATAAAAATAAATCAACTACAGTTATCAGCTTAAAATACCAAGATTTTAAAGTTAATGGCAAAAATTTATTAGGAGAAATTTATTTATCAATTAAAGACATTAAAAACCAAAATCCATTTTCTCAAAAAACAAAATTAACTGATAAAATAAATTATTATTTAATTCATGGATTATTACATCTTACGGGGTATGATCATTCAACCATTAAAAATAGTAAAATAATGGAAAATAAAGAAGCTAAAATTTTAGAAGTTTTAAATAAATGAGCCAAACCAACAAATTAATTTTGTCTTTAGATTTAGGAAGTTTTTCAACCAAAGGCATTTTAGCCGAAATGTCTTTTCAAAGAAAAACAATTGAAGTTATAAAGAATCTTGAAGTTAGGTCAACTGGGATTAGAAAGGGAATAATTTTTGATGTTGAAAATGTGGCTGAGTTACTTTCTTCTTTTTTGTCTCAAATGGAAGAAAGTTCTAAAAAAGAAATTGACCAAATTATTATGTTAATTGGCGGTCCGTGTTTAGAAATGAGAAATGTTAAAAGTAGTATTATAGTTTCAAGGCCAGACGAAGAAATTACCGAAGCTGATATTAAAAGAGTAAATGAAGCTATTTATACCCTGCCAATTCCCCAAAACCGTTCTATACTAAATTTACTTCCTAAAAATTATGTAATAGATGATTTAGACGAAGTTAAGGATCCGATTCAAATGAAGGGCAGTAGATTAGCCCTACAAGCAACAGTTATTGATATTTTTAATCAGGAAAAAAATAATCTTAATAAGGTTTTTAATATTTTAGGGATTCCCCAAACTCAAAGTTTATTATGGTCTAATATCTTAATTTCTTCTAAGGTTTTGATTTCTCAAAGGGATAGAGAACAGGGGGTATGCGCTCTTAATTTTGGAGCTGAAACAACTTCTTTGGCTGTTTATGAAGACGATAATTTAATTCATTTAGCAATTATTCCTTTGGGTTCGCAAAATATCACCAACGATATTGCTAGTTCTTTAAGGATTCATTTCGAAAGCGCTGAAAGAATAAAAGTTAATTATGGTTGCGCTCTGCCAAGCAAGGTTTCTAAAAATGAGACAATTGAATTAGCGCAATTTGTAGAAGGTGAAGAGGAAGTGGTGACTAGAAAATTAGTTTCTGAAATAATTGAAGCCCGTCTTTCTGAAATTTTATCCTTTGTTAACGAGGAATTAAAAAAAATAGGCAAAGCTTCAAAATTGCCAGCAGGAGCTGTAATTTACGGCAATGGTTCGTCCCTTCCTTATTTTAAAGAATTGGTTAAAAAAGAATTGAAAATGTCGGTTAGAAAAGCAAATTATGAAGATTATAAAAATATAATTAATATTGATTTGCCGTTTCAGTTTTTGCCAGCCTATAGCGCTTTAATTGAATATTTTTTGGAGAACAGGGAAGGCGGTTCATTTTTGGCTTTTCGTTTGAATCCTCGAAATTTTTTGTCCTCAATTAAGAAATTTTTTGAAAATTTTAGGACTTAAATATGGCTAAAGCTAAGAAAATAAAAGTGAAAGTTAAAAGAAATTTACCCATTAAAAAATCGGTGGTTAAGGAAAAATCGAAATCTGAAATTTCCGCAAATTTAGTTATCCCTAAAATTAAAATTATTGGGATTGGCGGAGCTGGAGGAAATGCTTTAAATAGATTAGATGGAGCAGTTAAAAATGCTGAAACAATAGCTATTAATACTGATGCCCAAGATTTGAAGTCCACCAAAGCCCACAAAAAAATCCAAATAGGCAAAGAATTGACTTTGGGAAGAGGGGCTGGGATGGATCCTCAATTAGGAGAAAATTCCGCCTTGCTTTCTAAAGATGAAATTTTGAAAGCGTTAGAAGGGGCAGAATTAATTTTTATTACTTGTGGTTTAGGGGGGGGAACTGGTTCTGGAGCTGCCCCGGTTGTTGCTCAATTGGCTCGGTCCTTGAATATTTTAACTATAGCTATTGTAACTTTGCCATTTTCTTTTGAGGGAGAAGAAAGAAAAAATATAGCCCAAAATGCTTGGGATAAATTAAACCAGTCTTGTGATTCTTTAATTACTATTTCTAATGACCGAATTTTTAATCTTATTTCTCGTGACACTTCTTTGAAAAAAGCTTTTTGGCAAATAGATGAAGTTTTAAGAGAGGGGGTAAAGGCAATAATCGATTTGATAATTAAACCTGGTTTAATAAACGTTGACTTTGCTGATTTAAAAACCATAATCCAGAATTCAGGCCCTTCTTTAATTGGAATTGGAACTTCTGCTGGTAAAGAGCGAGCTATTAAAGCGGCAAATTTAGCAATCTCTTCTCCGCTTTTAAATTTAACAATTGAAAATGCTAGAAAGCTATTGTTCAATATTTCTTCTAGAGGAGACTTAACAATGTTTGAAATTCAGCAAGCAGCTAAAGCAATTACTTCAGCTGTTTCTCCTAATGCCAAAATAATTTTTGGAACCTCGTTAGATTATAGTTTAACTAAAAATAAATTGAAAATTGTGGTAATTGCCGGAGATTTTGAGGGAAGAAACGCTTCAACTGAAAATCTTAATGCTAAATTAGAAATAAAATTTGAAGAACAAAAAAAAGAACCAACTTTGGCTAAAGATCTATTGGAAGAAAGAATTAAACCTTTTGAAGAATTCGAAGAGCCAACTTTTCTTAGGAAGAAAAAGAAATTAGCTTAAATTTATGCCAAATCTTAAAGTTTTTATGTTTATTGGCAAATCTGGTTCTGGAAAAGGGACTCAAATTGAATTTTTAGAAAGCAAATTTAAAAGTTATTTTCATATTACCACTAGTAGCTTAATAACTAATTCTTCTGGGCCATTTTCTAAGGAAGCAAAAAAAATCGTTGAAGATGGGGGATTAGTCCCAAGCTGGTTTGTAATTTATCTTTTAACTAACGAGCTTTTAAAGCTTTCTCAGAGCAAAAAGAAGTTTCAGGCTATTTTTTTTGAAGGTTCTCCAAGAAGTTTGGTTGAAGCCCAGTTATTAGATCAAATAATTTGGTCGTTATTTAATATTAAGCCAATTCCCATTTTAATAGATGTTACCGACAAAGAAGTTAAAAATAGATTGCTTATCAGATTAGTTTGCAAAAAATGCAATAAGCCGGTTCCTCCAGAATTATTGGGCGCCAATCCTAAAAAATGTTCCTACTGCGGAGGTCCTTTGGAAAAAAGAAAAGATGATAATCTAAGTGCAATTAATAACCGTTTAAAATTCTTTAAAGACGAAGTAGTCCCAGCTTTAGTTTATTATCAAATGCAAAAACGATTGATTATCATTAATGGCCAAGGTTCGGTTAAAGAAGTTTTTCAAAGGCTTTTAAAATCTTTAAAAACTAAAAAAATTTTATGATTTCTTTAAAAAATTCCCAAGAGATTGAAATTATGATTGAGGGAGGAAGAAAGCTGGCAAAAATTTTAGAAGAATTAGCAAAAAATTGCGTTATAGGTATGAGCGCTAAAGAAATTGATAATTTAGCTTCCAAGTTATTTAAAAAAGAAAATGCCAAGCCAGCTTTTTTAAATTATAAACCTCAGGGGGCAACCAAGTCCTTTCCAGCTAATGTTTGTATTTCCCTAAACGACGTTATTGTCCATGGCATTCCTAAAAAAGAAGTAATTTTTAAAGAAGGGGATTTGGTAAAAATTGATGCTGGTTTAATTTATAAAAATTTATATGCCGATAGCGCTATTACTGTTGGAATAGGAAAAATTTCTTATAAAGCTCAAAAATTAATAAAAGTTACCAAAGAAGCTTTAAAAAGAGGAATTGATAAGTGCCTTCCCGGTAAAACTTTAGGGGATATTGGCTATGCTATTTCTTCTTATGTTTTTAAAAATAAAATGGCCGTAGCTGAAGATTTAGTTGGCCATGGAATTGGTTATCATTTGCATGAAGATCCAGTAGTTTATAATTTTGGAGAGAAAGGTAAGGGTCTAAAATTAGAAAAAGGAATGGCTTTAGCAATTGAACCAATGGTTTGTTTAGGCAGTGGAGCAATTATTGAAAATAATGATGAAAGTTTTTCAACTTTGGACAAATCTTTATCGGCTCATTTTGAACATACCATAATCGTTACTGATGATTTGCCAATTATTACTACTAATAATAATTTATGGATCTGAGAAAAATTTTAGCAATAGATTGGGGAGAAAAAAATATCGGATTAGCGATAAGCGACTCTGCTTTACGCCTTGCTTTTCCTTATAAAAATTTAAGAATTGATAATGATGATGAGCTTTTAAAAAACTTAAAAGAGATCTGTAAACAAGAAAAAATCAAAACAATTGTTTTCGGTTTGCCTTTAAATTTTCAATTTGAAGAAACTACTGAATCAGAAAAAATAAGAATAGTTGCGAATAGGGTTGAAAATGAGCTTAAAATCAAAGTTGCTTTTATGAATGAAATTTTAACTTCTCAATTAGCTAATGATCTTAAAAAAAATAAGTATAAAGATGATTCTATATCAGCTTCCATAATTTTAAGCGATTATTTAAAAAAAATTAAAGAATTTGGAAATGGCTAAAACCTATTTGTCAGTTGTAATTCCAGCTTTTAATGAAGAATTAAGAATTCTTCAAACTTTGGATTATTCTTTAAATTATTTGAAAAATCAAAATTATTCTTTTGAAATAATTGTAGTTGATGATGGTTCAATTGATAAAACTAAAGAGGTTGTCCAAAATTTTATTAACCAGAACTCTGGTTATGATTTGAAACTTACAGGTTATGACAAAAATCGCGGCAAAGGTTATGCTGTAAATTATGGAGTGCTTCAAGCTTCGGGGGAAGTAGTATTATTTATGGATGCTGATAATTCAACTAAAATTAATGAAATAGAAAAGGCTTTTAAAAAAATTGATGAAGGATATGAAATCGTAATAGCTTCCCGAAAACTTAAAGAGTCAAAGATTGTAGTTCCACAATCATTTCTTCGTAGAGTTTTGGGAAATATTTTTCCAATTTTAGTTAAAATTTTATTTAATTTAAATTTAACAGACACTCAAGCTGGTTTTAAAGTTTTTAAAAAAGAAACTTTAATAATTTTTAAAGAGCAGAAAATTTTTGATTTTGCTTTTGATGTTGAATTGCTAGTAAAA